>Ga0308004_10000496_pt1 | contig 18545 bp, 20 predicted proteins | sample Neamet38_FD_203156 | JGI IMG/M metagenome (GOLD analysis project Ga0308004, IMG submission 203156) | Marine microbial communities from water near the shore, Antarctic Ocean - #38 | ecosystem: Environmental > Aquatic > Marine > Unclassified | place: Southern Ocean | collected 2014-06-06 | reverse complement strand
GAAGCAAATCGTAGTACGACATAGCAATCAAGATGTACATGTCATGAACAAACGAGCATTAGATAGAGTAGGTGATAGATTATTGGAGTTGTTATATGAGTAACGGATATGTAATATTGGCATTCACTGCACAAGAACAAAAGGCTGCATCTGCATGTGCGTACAGTATAAAGATTCAGAATCCCAGTGCACATGTGAGTATGATAATTGATTCACTTGATAATTCAAATGATGCATATGAAGAACCATTTGATAACATTATTGAATTGCCGTTTGATGTCGTAAGTGACATTCGTGCAAATGATTGGCAATTAAAATACGTATCACCTTATGATAATACCATTGCTATTGATTGTTACTCGCTCGTAAAAGAAAAGCACGATAATCTTTGGGCATATCTTTATAATTATGAAATGTGTTTTAGTATTAAGACAATGGATTTCAAGACTAATATTTCTGATGATGTACCAGAATGGTATGAATCATATAATATAAAGAAAGTATCATCTGATTTGTTTTATTGGAAAAAAGATACATATAAGTCGGATCAATTCTTTTCATTATCTAAAATGTATATGACAGCATGGATAGATGTATTGAGAGAATTTATACAGTTTCAATATATACCAACTGAATATGACTCGCATTTAATGCACTCATTTATTATTTCACATCTTGGTTTGTATAATGATGTGACACCACACCATGCAAATATCCTTGAGATTATTGACATGAAATTAATGACTAAATATTTAAAAGAGAGTGATAGAATAGAAAACAATTGGTCGGACTATATCAATGTATGGATTAGTGCAGACGCGAAGTTGAAGATACAGAACTACGCAATCAATAATACTATTTTTTATAAAGACACAACATTCATAACAGACGAGATATATGACGAACACCGAAAGCATTACAATACCCAAAACACCTTGGTGGATTAAATACCAAACCGATACTGGTAAGGTAATTGGATTGTCATCCAATGAATTAAAATCTACAAACAAGAAGCATGGTGTCGCTACTACGTACAATGAATTATGTCGCAAATTGATAAGGGGAACTGTACCTTTCAAGGCGTGTAGTGTTGTCTGGGATGTAGAAAGCGAAGCATGGGACATTGATCTAAAGCAAGATGTACTATCTATAAATCAATCAAATACAAATTTTCTATATCAAATTCAAGAAAAACCAGCAACTAAATCTGATGTATTGATTCGTGTATACAAGAAAGAACATATCGTGGAAGTGTCAGTTAATATTGAAAACATAAAGAAGTCAATGAACTTAACTGCTATTAATGATATTGCTAATAAAGAAAACGCATTGCTCAATTTATATTTCACAAAGAAGAATGATCCCGATTATCTGATTCAATCAGTTGAAGTTGACCCGTTGTTGCTATTCAAACGAAAGTCAGCACAGTTTAAATTACCAACAGATTGGGATGATGTATCATTGTTCACACGACCTATATTTAAAAATTACAGTCTTGAAATATTTGAAAGATACATTCCAACAAGATTGACTGAGAATAAGAGTACATTGTTACAGCATTCAGTTACAAGCGACAAAGATGCACACTTATTAATTACAGCAGCAGATAATACAATTCATATACATAGTAACCTAGATGCAAAGCAAAGTTACTTATTGGATACACATAAATTTACTGATTCAATATTACAATTTTTAGTGTGTGATGAATTAATAGATAACTTTGTAGGTGCGTTTGAAGTACCAGCAAAGAATATAATAAACGAAGATGATATAAGCATTGATGTAGATTTTGACATTCCGTTGAAACCATTATTCATTTTTAAGAACAAACATATAGCAGTTAATTTTACAGGAGAGAGTAATGACTAATATGGTAAGCGTGAATGATTTTGATATCATTTACATAAGTTATGATGAACCAAACGCAGATGAAAACTTTGCAGACTTGTTAGACAAGTGTCCATGGGCACTACGTAGTCACGGCGTATGGGGAAGTGATGCTGCACATAAAGCAGCAGCCGCATTGTCTGACACAGATCGTTTCATCACAATAGATGCTGATAATATCGTAGACCCAACCTTCTTTAATGTTGAATTGGATATGGATAAGATAGGTAACACTGATGTTGTTAGTTGGGCTGGTAAGAATGAAATCAATGGTTTGATTTATGGCAATGGTGGAATTAAGTGTTGGCCCAAACCAGTTGTAGAACAGATGCGCACACACGAAGCAGCACCCGAAGGTGATAAGCGTGCACAAGTAGACTTCTGTTGGAATATCAATTATGTACAAATGAACAATGTATATTGTGATGTTATGAACAATGGTAGTCCGTTACAAGCATGGCGTGCAGGATTTCGTGAAGGTGTTAAGATGGGACTAGTTGATGGTGACATAGTAGACCCATCAAAGTTGAAAGAATCAGTACATAAGAAAAACTATCAACGATTACTTACATGGATGTCTGTAGGTGAAGACTCACTGAATGGATTGTGGGCAGTCTATGGTGCACGATTAGGTTGTCATATGACCAATGTACTCAGAAAAGATTGGGATTGGAAAAATGTACGAGACTTTGATTGGTTGACTAATTATTTCAATGATGAGATTTTCCCACAGTTCGAAGGTGGTGATCAGTTGTGTTCGCGTACTGGTGGTAAGTGGGATCTAGATAAATTGAAAACCGAAACAATTAGATTAGGTATTGAGTTACAGCGTGAATTGCAATTAGAAATAGCAGACTTAGACGTGAATGGTTCTAAGTTTTTCAAGACTGTTCAGATCAATCCTAGTCGTTTGGGTGCACAGATCAGAGAAGATCAAGTGACTGACACAATTGAATAATATATGATGAAAGCAATACTAGCAGCAGACAGAAATTGGGGCATTGGAAAAGATGGTACAATGCCTTGGCCCCATAATTCAGATGATCTTGCATGGTTCAAAGAGTGTACCATAAATTCTAATGTGATCATGGGAAGAAAGACGTGGGATTCATTACCTTTCAAACCATTACCTGATCGTCAGAATATTATCGTATCAAGAAATTTAAATGTTGACGCATACTATAACTGTGCTATAATGGGTATTGATGTATTAAAAGATATTAGTAATACATTAAAAGAACTAGGACAGCGATCATCTGATCCTTCTTGGATTATAGGTGGTGCACAACTTTTAGAAACAATGATACCTTTCATAGATGAAATATGGATTAGTAGGATAGATCATGTATATTCATGTGACACCTTTTTACCATATAAAGAAATTCAAAAATGGTATAGAAGAGTTGATATGCCACACTCAACATTAACACTGGAAAAATGGGTTAAGATATAATGAAATACAAAGTAGGTGATTGGGTTGAAATTGACAATCCGTCCGTTTACTCACGTAATCCAGATGTAATAATAAGAGGCGTTATCACTGGTGGATATGATAGGAAAGACAGCAGTAATTTATATTTCATTGACTGTATCGCGGTTAACGGAAGATTGCATATGAAAGTGTATGAAAAATACATTACATTATTACCAGAAAAAGATGCAATGTTATGCAAACTAGGACATACATACAAACTAGGACATACATACAAACTAGGAAATTAAATGAAACAATATTTACAATCGTTACGTGACGTTGCTGAACAAGGCGAAGCACGTGATGATAGAACAGGCACAGGAACAATAAGTTTATTTGGTCATCAATCCAAATATAATCTACAAGATGGATTTCCAGCAGTGACTACAAAAAAGTTAGCATGGAAAGCAGTCGTGAGCGAACTGTTATGGTTCCTTGAAGGATCAACAGATGAACGTAGACTTGCTGAGATACTTTACGGCACATGGGATATTAACAAAAAAACAATCTGGACAGCGAATGCAGACAATCAAGGTGTAGCATTAGGTTATACTAATACAGATGATGTCAAAGAACTAGGACCTGTATATGGTAAGCAATGGGTAGATTTCGGTGGTGTAAATCAGATTGAATGGGCGATCAATGAGATCAAGACTAATCCTGACAGTAGACGTATTATAGTTTCAGCATGGAATCCACCTGAGATTGAAAAGATGGCGCTACCACCATGTCATACGTTGTTCCAATTTTATGTAATGAATGGTAAGTTGAGTTGTCAAATGTATCAGCGCAGTGCTGATATGTTTCTTGGTGTTCCATTTAATATAGCAAGTTATTCATTATTGATTCACATCATAGCAAACATTTGTGATTTAGAAGTGGGAACATTCGTGCATACAATCGGTGATGCACATATATATCAAAACCATACTGAGCAAGTAGCCGAGCAATTGACACGAGCGCCGATGGAATTACCGACACTAAATATCAGTAAGAACTTTGAATCATTGGGTGATGTATTAAAATCATCAGTAGATGATTATCAATTATTGGATTACAATCCGATGACGAGTATAAAGGCACCAATGGCGGTATAGTGAATAAGCAAGTTGAAGAGAATGCTGTGTTAGATGATGGTGTTATACAAGATACCATGTTTGGTAATGTATGGATTAGAGATAATGCTGGATTAGATTTTAATAAACCCAAAATGTCTGGTAAATATTGTTCAAAACTTTATACATGGTTTGAGGTTGGCAAGACAGGAAAAATCTGGATGTGTTGTCCTTCTTGGTTGCCGTACTCTATTGGAAATATACTAGAAGAAAGTATAGAAGAAATTTGGAATGGTCCCAAAGCACAACAATTGCGTAAACAAATATTCGACGGAGAATGGAATTATTGTCAAGCCGCATTTTGTCCTATGATACAAAGTGATTCCCTTCCTACCATACAAGATGTTCTTGACGAGTATGTGCCTGCAATGTATCATGAAATAACTGCATTAAAAACGCAGTCATTAATATCAACTGAGTTACCCACTAATATTATTTTTTGTGAGGATCGCAGTTGTAACTTAGCATGTCCAAGTTGTCGCACAACGAAAGAATTACATACATCAGGTCCAGTGTATGATATAGCGAGACACATTAATGATCGTATGGTTGAGTTTTTTTTAACTACGCCAACTGATCGTCACTTTAGTATATTTGTTACTGGCAGCGGAGATCCGTGGGCTAGTAAAATTTACAGAAATATGTTGTCTAATTTAGACGGAAATGATTTTCCTAACCTTACTATAAATATGCAAACGAACGGGGTGATGTACACTCCTAAAATGTGGAACAAAATTAAAAAAATACATAATAATTTAGGAACTTGTCGTATCAGTTTTGATGCAGGCACAAAAAATACATATGAGAACAAAACTAGATTGAATGGTGATTGGGATTTATTATTATCTAATTGTGATTTCTTAGACAAACAGCGAGATCAATTTCCGTTGTTTAGAATTATATATGATTTTGTAGTTCAGTATGATAACTACAAAGAAATGAAAGAATATATTGAACTAATAAGATCACGATTTCCAAATCATGCAGAGATTTGTTTTAGTCTAGTATCCGATTGGGGTACGTGGGCACCCGGCGTATATAACGAGAAATGCATATGGAAGGATAATCACCCAGCGCATCAAGAATTTTTAAACTGTTTAAATGACCCAATATTTGATAGTCGTAGAGTTCATCTTGGCAGTTTAACATCAATGAGAAATAAGGCAATATCACAATGAAAGAAATTAAAACAGAACAAGACGTAGAAGTAATTGAATCAAGTAACACGATATGTGCTGTGCCTTGGATGCATTTGAATTTTGAACCAAATGGAAAAGTTGTACCTTGTTGCTTAACTAGTGCACATGATTATTTCGCTGGTGATTTAAATGAAGATACCATTGAAGAGATTTGGAATAGCAATAATATGAAAACGCTACGCAAAGAAATGGTAGATGGTAAAGAACCTGCTATATGCAATAAATGTTTTGACAGAGAAAAAGTAGCAGGGACAAGCGGACGTACACATCACAATAAAAACTTCCCACAAGTATTGGAACAGATACCGACCATTACCGAAGAAGATGGTACATGTACAACCATGGATCTTAGGTATTGGGATTTCCGTTTTAGTAATCTGTGTAATTTTAAATGTCGTAGTTGCGGTCCGAGATATAGTAGTGCATGGGTTCCTGATGCTAAGAAATTGAATTGGATTACTGAGCAAGAAAAGGTTTCATTCATAAAGCAGACTGAAAAAGAAACAAACGTAGACTTCTTGAAGGCGAGTGTTGATAAAGTTGAAAGCATTTATTTTGCTGGTGGCGAACCATTAATGATGCCTGAACATTGGTCAATACTAGACATGCTGGTAGAGCAAAAGAGATTTGATGTTAAGATTCAATACAATACTAACATGAGCATACTAGGATACAAAAAGAAGAAAGTTCTAGACTATTGGCAGCAATGGGAATTTGGAATGATAGAAGTCTGGCCTAGCATTGATGAAATCGGTGAACGTGGAGAATTGATTCGTGCTGGTACTGTATGGGATACCGTGGCAAAAAATATGAAAGAAGTAGCACAATTTCCTAATATCATAATGCGCCCAGGATTAACAATTGGTGCATGGAATGTTTTCAGAATCCCAGAGATAGTGGAAGAGTTGATTGCACTTGGTGTAATCAAACGATATGAGCATATCAAACACAATAATTGGTTTATTAATTTGTTGGAAACTCCCGAGCATTACCATGTAAGCATCTGGCCTGATAAGCAGCGACAAATCATTATAGATCATCTAAACGAATGGATTGGTGATTATGGCAAAGAGCATAATACCAGCATTCAAGGAATTATGAATCATATACTAAGTGAATTAGAAAAACCGTGGGATAGAGAAGGTGCTAAGAAATTTGTTGAAATAACACAGCAATTAGATGATATACGTGGCGAAGACACATATGCAGTTGTACCAGAGATGATGATTATTAAAAATGCGGTAAAGAATGGAATTTGATTTGATACTTGGTGATGATAGAAATAATCATACCACAGTGGCATGTAGTATTTTTCAACCAGAATTTGAGGTTGGATATGATATTATTCCCACCATGATAGAATTTAATGTATATCAATTGCATAAAAAATTTGATAGATGGTGCGAGGTAGTAACTGAATTAAATAAGTTAATGGATGAATGGAATGATAATGACGTTGAATTTAATTATGATCATATACATACACATTTAGATACTAGTAATAATGAATGGTTATCCGCAGTGACATGCGAACTGATGCATGCATTGAAAACTAATATGTGGATTAACACGTTCTTGAATGACCATAGTTATGATACCGAATACACAGAACACAACGTACTTATGTTCACAAAATTACGTGTGTTACGTGATGTTACACTTGATATAACATCAAATAAAAATAGTCAGTATTTTAATATGAAATTTGGTAATGAATTCAAATTATTCAATGATGAAGATTATGCTAAATTTAGTTTCGCACGCAATCCGGGCGAGATATTTCTAGCACCTACTGCGATAGCATATGATTATGATGATTTGATTATTGAAAAAAATAATAAAGTTGAGAACATACCTAGTGATTGGTGTGAAGGGAATCAGAGACAGTTAGGTCAACAAGTATGTTATAATGGTAACTTAATATTTTGGTGTGGTGAAAGTAGAACACACGAGCAAACCGTGAATGCGATAAACGATAGTATTGATACTCATTGGAAAGTTGATAGACAGGATAAAACTGACCTATCTAATAAACACAATTTATTAACAATGGGCATGATAAAGGTTGGTAGTTTTGATATTGTACCAGAAATACAATACAATAAGGTAATAGATTATGTCAGTAAATAATATTAAGATTATTGAAATAAAACAAAAGTATTCAAAATATTTTCATGTGAACTGGAATATTACAAACAAGTGCAATTTTAGTTGTTCTTATTGTCATCCATATAACTATGAAGGAAGCAGTCCTTCATTTAAGTTAGACACTTATAAAAAGTTTGTTAACAAAATAAAAGATCAAATTGATAACGATAGGCAATTGATTATTAGTTTCGCTGGTGGTGAACCAACTGCTATGCCAGAGTTTGATGATTTCCTTACATGGTTAGTAGAAAATAATGTCAAGGTAGGAATAACTACAAATGGTAGCAAGAACATTAAGTTTTGGGAAAAGCACAAGCATAGTTTTAGTTGGGTTGCATTTAGTTTCCATAGCGAAAGAACAAATCTAAAACATTGTGTAAAAGTAGTTGAGACATTATGGGCGCACACATCACTTAGTGTTAGAATAATGATGCACCCTGACGAAGAATTTTTTAATAAATCAATCGAGTTTTATGAAATGCTAAAAACACAACCAGCAGATGGTCACTTCCACGTAGAGAAAGTACCAATTATTGCTGATTGGTTAACTGATATAGAACGTCCACATGATTATACACCATTGCAGCAATCACAGATGGACGATGAATTATGGTATAGACGTGAGAGTAGCAATCATAGCGGTGACGAAGAACAGTTTCGTGACATACTTAGTGTTACTTCTATATACCAACTTAACGATAAAAGATATGTTGAAAATTCTAGTTTAAATACAAATGAAATATACGCACATAAACAAAACCTATTTAAAGGTTGGTCGTGCAATGCTGGCATAGATGGTTTGTATGTCAGTGAAAAAGGATTCATTAGCGGTGCTGCGTGTCTACCCGAAGGTAGGGACGAATGGGGCACTGGTATAAAATGGTTAGGACAACTAGACAACATAGATGATTTCAATTTACCCACTCGTGCATATATATGTCCTAAGACTGCGTGCTATTGTAATACAGATATAATACTTGGAAAAACGAGGCCTACCAATGCCGTACAATAATTTAATAATATTTCCTCATTGTCCGAAAACGGGAGGCACTACACTCAAAGAAAGGTATAGACATGATAACGATTCGTTTGTTGCAATTGATTATGACAATACATTACACCAAGACACACAGGTAGTGTTTGGTCATACAGCAAAAATTGGTTATTATGAATCACAGTTCACTAATAAAAATATAGTGTACATGACCTGTTTACGTGATCCGATAGACCGCATGATGAGTATGTATAATTTCTACAAAACACAACTACTCTATATGTATCCTAATAGTGGTGATGTTGACTTCTATCTTTGGTTTATTAACAAAGATGTGATTCGCCCATTCCAAGGACTCAAACAGTATGAGTATTATTTGTACCAACATGTTCGTCATACCGAATGGTTTGACAGTGGTATATTATCACCCACTCATTTTGAAATCAATAATATGTACACTAATAATGTACTTACATGGGACATCGTACAGGATCGTAGTTACGTTGATAATGATAAGGTAGAATATTATACTAAACAAAAACATAAAGTAGAAAAACAAAATATGGAAGTAACTTGGAATCGTGTCATAAACGAAATTGATCACGTGTTTTTTCAAGAGGATGACATTGTAAACGTGTTTGATAATCTGATGGATAGATACAATTTGAATTTAATACCAAATAACGAAATGATACGCACAAATGAAACTGCGTATGATCTTAATAAAAATAACTTATCATACGTTAAGTTTAACGATTTGGATAATGATCTTCGTCATATGATGGAACTAGATTTAAAGTACGATATTGAATTTTATAACCGATGCAAAGACAAATGGAAATGCTAGCAGTATTTCATATTCTAAAAAATGGCGGTACTACTATAGTTGATCGGTATAAGCACAATGCTGGATTCGCGTATCAAAGAGTCAAGCATGAATTGGTTTTTAATTATCAACAACCAAATCAAATAACATTACATATAGATCAGGACACATATAATCCTGACGTTGTATTTGGTCATGGGGTGTCATTTGATGGTCCTTGGTTGACAGACAATGTGAAATATGCTACAATACTTAGACACCCAATTGATAGAATAATAAGTGCATTCAATTATTTTAAATTAGAGATGTATAATATTCATGGCGTTAAAACAGAAATAGATTTTAGGACATGGTTCATAAACAAGAGCAGACTTATACCCACTCCAGTGTTTAATCAATTTCAGACATTTACTGATATGCCTAATAGTTGCTTGTATACCGATTATGGTTTGAACATAAATGAAACTCTTTCAGAACAGTTATACGATCAAGCCATAACTAATATCAACCATATTGATCATGTATTGTTTATGGAAGATGATTATGTAAAAAAGTTTGATGACATAATGATTAATTATAATATGCTTCCTGCATATGATATAGTGCATACACATAATACTAGAAAAGAGTTGAACCATGTAGGTGATACCTACACTACATATGAGCAACTTGACAACGACAACACTGAGTTATTAAATACACACATGGAAAAAGATATACAGTTCTACGAATATTGTAGGAAAAAATTTAAATGAAAACACATAATAATTACTATGCTGGAACTAGAACATATGCTGGACATCGCATGTCAACTCATTCAGAAATTGAACATGGTCTTGGGTATTACGAAGTAACAATGCAAGGAAAATGCGCTGGTACATTTGTAAATAATCAAGTACATGGACGTGCCGCAAAGACTTGGATACAAGGTGAAACCTACGTAGGTCAATACAGTAATAATAATAAAGAAGGAAATGGTGTACATACATGGGCAAGTGGTGCAATGTTTGTAGGACAATTTTCAAACAATCAGCCTAATGGATTTGGCATATTAACAACAGTGCACAATGGAATAAAGTTCATTGGAACAGTGTCAGGCATGGTTGCGACACCTCGTGTCGGTGAATGGTACACAGCAGATAATATAAAAATTGACCCAGCGAGTGTTGGCATAGATAATGAAGGCTGTGTATGCACCGCGCAGGGCGTTACCATGAATGCTGTAGGTGAAACCATCACTGTCAATGATGATGGTTCAGTAACTACTATTGAAAAAAATCTTAAAACTACTATGTTTGATGCGTATAATGGTGAACGAACTACGTATCATTATGGTGATTGGATTCATCATTATAAAGGAGGAATTAGAAATGGAAGGTGTCACGGAAACGGACATATAGAATTTCATAACGGCTGGCAACACTCAGGCGTATTTTCATTCGGTCATGATGTTAATCATCTAACATACACAAGTGTTGCGACAAGTACGTCACCTACTCGCAGTACACAGCGTAGATTAGATAGAAACTATTGTATGATTTACGACATGATGATAGCACATCACCATGAGTTTGTCAAGCGTCCACCTGTTATAGTTGAATTTGGAATAGGCAGAGGTGATCACTTAGTACACTTGAGACATTTATTTCCTGATGCTGTTATAATTGCAGTTGACAAACTGAGTCCTACTAGTGTACCAACAACTGATTTGGAAGCACAACAGGTTAATGATTTAAAAATAGCAGCACAACTATCAGGAGTGGAGTTTTACTTTAACACTGATTGTTATGATAAGCAATCCATATACAATATAGTAACAGCGCATGGTGATTTTGATTTCGCAATACACGATGCCACTCATACTGACACTGCATGGAATGAATTAAATACAATAAAAGAAGTATTGAGTGACAACTATGGTATATTAATTACAGAAGAGATGTGTTGTAATAATAATCAAAATGACGACAATAGTATTAATTGGCAGCAAATTGAATTGGCAATAGATAATGGTTGGAGAATATGGGATTGCAGGATACCAAGTAAATTTAAATATCAAAACAGTGTAATCGGAGTATATATGAATGGCAAATTTGATGGTAGTGATTTAAACATGTATGAGATTGGAAGATGCTAATAACTAATATAATGCTAAAAAATAAGTTCACTGGTCTAGGAGAGAGTCCTGATGTAGTTGGTGAATTTAGTAATGGCATGCTTAATGGATTGGGAACAACACATACCCAATCTGGACAATTCAAAGATGACATACCGTGTGGATATACAGTCAATGATAAAAATGAAATTACACATACGGATGACAACGGCATTAGTACTGCATTGATTACTATATTAGATAATGGTGATACATGGATAGGAGATGAATTTGGTATACTAGTGAAACAAGATGGAACTACCATTACTGGCTATAGAGGCATTGTAATAAATACTATACTACTTTAATGGATTCCACAAATGATAAAAAAGAATATACAACAACTACAACGTCCTCATTGGAGCGGACTACTAGATCGTGTAGAAAAAATAGAAGAAGGGTATATAAATCTTGATAGAAATGAAAACCATGATGATGTATTAAAAGATCACATACAAACAGCAATCAAACATTTCATCCCTCTGACTAGCGCGATGTACTATGAGGATCTATTAAGGTACTATGATATGTTCGCAGACCACTACGAATGTGGTCATGGTAATATTTTAATAACTGCTGGATGTGATGAAGCAATTAGGTTAGCATTTGAATCAACACTAGAATCGTCTAGTACGTTCCTCACCATAGCACCTACTTATCGTGGAAGCATAACTAACTCTATTGATCTATGTGATAACATCATAGAGTGTGATCAGCATGAGCAATCTATATTAGATAACTTACGTGAGCATAGTCCAGATGTATTTTACATATGTTCGCCTAATAACCCTACAGGTAAAGTGTTTACTAAAGAGTTCATAGAAGACCTATGTATTAATAATCCAGAGACTATGATATTTCTAGATAACACATATAAAGATTTTTGTGACACCGATTATTTTTCATTGATAGAATATAAAAATTGTGTAATAGGTTTTAGTTATAGTAAGAGTTGGGGATTGGCTGGTGCACGACTTGGATTATTATTTGGTCACGAAGATACGATGAGTCAGATAACTAAAATAAGACCTATCATGAGTGTTAGTGCAATCACATTACGACTCGCTGAATACTTGCACACCCATTATTACATAGTAGAAAAAAGCATTCAGAGAAACATAGAAGGTATACACCACGTCCATAAATATTTTAGTCATTGTAAAATATACAGTGAACCTACATTGAATCATATTGTATTTGAACCTACTGATGAAATTATTAATAAATTAGATTCATGTAATATACTATACGGCAAAGCGACTGAATTTAGTGCTACTGCTATTCGGCTGACTACTTTGCCAATAGAACAGTTTGAGAAACTTTTATGTTCAAATACATACAAATAGAAACAACCACATTCTGTAATGCTAGTTGTTGGTTCTGCCCAAATCACCTAGTTCCAAAGGAACACATGGACATAGATTTGATCTACAAGATAATCAATGACACCAGAAACAGAGGTATTACATATAGACCATTTGGACTAGGTGAACCATTAGTCGATACTCGTATGCCTGAAATATGTAGATACATTAAACAAGATCCCACTGCCATTGTAGAAATACATAGCAATGGCGAACCCATGACAGCGAAGATGGAATTGAATATTGCACCATATGTTGACATTGTTAGATTCAGTGTAGATGGTTTCACCGAAAAAACATTCAATGAAGTAAGGGGTATCAAATTCAAAAATACATATGATAACGTTACTCGCTTCATTAAAAATAATCCTAACATTGATATACAAGTACGAATGATAAACTTGCCTGGGACAGAATTAGAACAAGTAGATTTCACAAATTATTGGAATAACATAAGACCTGGATGCGCTCAGATAACAGAACTATATGATCATCCGTGGGAAACACAAACCGAAAGTCTACAAGCATCTTGTAAGAAAGTAACCGATGAAGCATTTGTATTCATTGATGGAACTATGTATCTTTGTCCTTGGGATTTTGGAAAACGTAATCCCGTTGGTCAAATTGACTACGACACAAGTGCTGTTGATATATGGTACAATGAAAAGTATGACGAGTACAGACAACTACTTGATGCTGGTAAACGATGCGACATTGATCTGTGTAGCAGATGTAGTGCCGTATTTTGAAATTAGGCATAGTAGGTGGTGGTCGCTGGGCTAAAGTAATACAACAAGTAGCACACGACAATAATGTAAAAACAGAGATGTACACGAACACTGCATTGTGTAATGTGGAAAGTATAAATGATATAACCAGTGACTATGTCTGGGTCGCCAATCTACCAGACGATCATTATAAAACTGTTAAGCAGTTACTATTGAATTCAAAAAATGTATTAATAGAAAAACCGTTTGTACAAACCTTAGAACAGTATGACGAACTAGTACAATTGGCAAATGATCAAGGTTGCATATTGAAAGTAGGGTACGAGTTTGCATACAGTGATAGCATCAATGAACTTCTCACCACTCCAAATACAATTAATATAGTTTGGCATAGCAATAACCATACGATAAAACATAATGAACTGTATATAAGTGATCAAACCATATCAGTATTTGAAGACGTGGGATCACATATATTAATCATACTAAGTAAGTTTCTGTCTAGTACTGAATATATACTGACTGATATCACACAAACCGAAAATGGTGTTAGGTATACTATGCAGTCTGGTGCAACTTATATAAGTGTTGATCTCCAACGCAATGTATTAGAAGATAGGCATATGACAATAGATGGTATCGCATATGATTTTAATATGGATACTACGACCCTAGACAAACAGTTATTGGATTTCCTATCACACAATGATAATATAAATCTAGCAAGTGACCATAGATGGGTGGACGAATTTATTATCAATGGCGTGACTTCATTAAGAGAGCAACATCTCGATATCGTTAGATTTAATAAACTTAATAACATAACAGATATCATCGGTTTGTATATTAGCAAACCATTAATAGATGCTGGATTGGTAACGAGTAGGTATGACACCACACTAATAGATTATTTAAAATACACTGTTGGTATTATTGACTGTTACAAACATAATCCATTCGTAACACAGCAATATATTAGTGAAACAATTGATATTAATCCACAACAATTGATACAATTAAACATTGTTCTACAACAAATAAGTTTTATTCAAGAATGTATTGTCGGTGATATACGAAATACACAGTATTGGAACAGTACAATCATACCATTATCACAAAGCGGTACGATTAATAATGTATTAAATAATCAATATGGCTATCCTTTAAGAATAGGATTACACATAGGACAGAGTTGTATGTTCTGGTGTCACTTTTGTGGTCGTAATATGGACACCAATGCATCATATAAAAAACCACAACTAAGAGCAACTACACCTGATCTGATTAATCTATTACAGACTGCACCCAATAATGACCCTTATAGATTCTATCTGAGTGGAGGACTAGAAACATTAACGAACCCAGACTTAATGAAATTAATAAACGCTGGTTACGATAGAGGATTCAAATTCAGTCTATATACCAATGGATTTTTGTTGACTGAAAAGTATCTAGATAACAACCCAGACATTTGGAATCTAGAAGTATTGCGAATAAGTCTTTACGGAAGCAACAATGAAGTATATACCCATGTAACTAAACATGCACAGGGATTCACTCGTGTAAAACAAAACACCATTGACTTTCTTAAATATAGAAAGAAACATAATAAAACTTTGAGATTCGGATTCAATTATATAATACTCCCTGGATTTGAAAATGATCTACTTAAAGTATTAGATTTAATAGAAGAAGTAAATTCAAAAGCAAATGATCAAATTGATTTCATAACACTACGAGAAAATTTCCAACAACCACATGAAGTAGATTCATTCGGCAATAGAGAAAAATTAAAAGAAGTATTCAAGATAGTAGAACAACGCAGAACTAGTACACATCTGAATAAATTACATATAGATTATGGATACGCACTTAATGCATTACAACAAGGTATAGACTCACCAACAATGCATTGTATAACCGATGAACAAATGCTACCTAAAGGATTTCCACAAATAGATGTGGTCGTAGATGCGTATGGTCATGTATACCTATGCAGAGAAGCAGGCTTCTTAGACAGACAAGGCAACGATAGATATATAATCGGTCAAGTCAATAGAGATACTAGCATAGAACAAGTGGTAGACAACTGGATACAACATGGAGAACCCATCAATATACAACCTGGCGATACTAAATTCTTAGATAGTTATGAACACATAGTAAGTCTGCTAGTTAGACAGAGCAAAGCAGATAAACAATTCGGCATCGATGAATCACTCGGACCTATTCAGTCAAAAATGACCACAGTCAGTACACCAAGCATACAAGCATTCTACCAAGGAGATACCAATGCCACAGTCAATAAATGATTACTGTAATACCATAGACACCGACACCATATACTGGTGCATGGGAGATATAGGCGTACTGTCTTTAACACTGAACTGGCTACAGAGTTGCAAGTCACTTGGCATACCTATCTTGTTTGTAGCACTCGACACCGAAATGTATGAAGCAATAAAAGATATCAATCCAACTGTATTAGTATTAAAAGAAGATCACCATGTGTTCGTATACAAATTTATTATAGGACAACAGATAATGAACGCTGGCAAGAATTGGTTCTATACTGATGTAGACTGCGTCACACAAACAAACTATACTCATGACGTAGAACGATTACTAGAAGACAACGACATCATATGTCAGAGCGTAAAACAATATGAGTGGCTAGGAAAGCCATTAACCACACACAATGAATATAATTGCGGCACTGGCTTGTTCGGTATGCGCAATACACAAACCAATATTGATATATGCAACATTTCTTATCTATATGACAACGGCTATCGCCAAGACGGTACATGTCAGAAATTTGTCAATACCACTATAAAACATAGACAAGATACTCGTATCGCTCTACTGTCACCATATAAATACCCCACTGGACATAACTTCAATCAAACAGCAGATTGGAGTATATTTCACATCACAGGAAAGTATGCTTACGAAGATTGGGATAACACCAAAGAATTTCTAGGCGATACAGCAAAGATTGCAAGTTTAAAAAAGTTAGGATTATGGCATATATGAAAATATTAATAACCGGCGCTGCTGGCTTACTAGGAATAGAATTAACACGACAACTATTAGATGACGGACATGAAGTACATGGCGTAGATAATTTTTATACCAGCGACTCACATAATATAGATCGTTGGGCTAATAATACATCTTATCATTTCATTGAATGGGACATACAACAGAACCGTATATGGGATACCGATTACGATCACATATATAATCTAGCATGTCCTGCAAGTCCTGTGCATTACCAACGTGACCCACAGTATACATTAGATACAAATATAAACGGTGTGAGGAATATGCTTGCTCTGGCTGAAACAATTGACGCTGTATTAATACAAGCAAGCACAAGTGAAACATATGGCGACCCACACGAACACCCACAGCGAGAAAGTTATTGGGGTAATGTAAATGCATTAGGTCCCAGAGCATGCTACGATGAGGGTAAGAGGGTAGCAGAAACGATGTGTATGCTAAGTTCGGCTCACACCCGTATCGCACGCATTTTTAATACATATGGCCCAACAATGGAATTAAATGATGGAAGAGCAGTAAGCAATTTTATATGTCAGGCATTACACGGACAAGACATTACTATTCACGGAAACGGACTGCAAACAAGAAGTTTTTGCTATGTAACCGATACAGTAGATGGATTAATCAAATTAGCCAATAGCAATGAAACTACACCAGTTAATATAGGCAATCCAGACGAGGTAATGTTGTTAGTACTAGTAAATGATATCATACAAATATCACATAGTTCAAGCAATATTATATATCAGTCTCGTGCCGTAGACGACCCATCTAGACGATGTCCTGACATAACCAAGGCAATAGATGTGCTACAATGGAAACCCATTGTATCTAGACATGATGGACTTGCACTAACGATTGATTCATTTAAAACAAGAACAGGAACATAACACATGAAACTAATAATGCCAATGGCTGGTATGGGCAGCCGATTTGAAGAACAAATTAAACCATTAATCAATGTCAATGGCGTACCTATGTTCGTTAATAGCGAGAGATGTCTAAAGATGCAATTCGATGAATATATCTTCATCACTCGTATAGAACATAATCTAAAAGAAATAATACATCAGTACTACCCACATGCTCATGTAATCGAAATAGACTATACCACCGAAGGCACCGCATGCACTGTACAGTTAGCACAAGAACACTTCAACGATGGTAGTAGCATACTAATAAGTAATTGCGATCAACACATAGAATGGGCTGGGACAATACCAACTGACGCTGACGTTGCTGTAGCAATCTTTCATGATCCAGAAAAAAATCCCAAATGGTCATTCGCTGAACTAGAGGGAGATCGTGTAATCAGAGTAGCAGAGAAAGATCCCATCAGTCATTGGGCTACTGTTGGATGGTATTACTGGAAAGACGGCAGAGACTATACCAGTGCGGTAAACGCAATGATCGCAGCAGACGATAGAGTCAATAACGAATTCTATACATGTCCCGTCATAAACTATAACATACTACAAGGCAAACATGTACAATCATTTGAAGTAGACTCTATGCAAGGTACTGGAACACCAGAAGACTTAGCAACATATAACGGCGCTAAGGGACGAGCAAAATAGTTTCGCCAG
>Ga0308004_10000488_pt1 | contig 18724 bp, 18 predicted proteins | sample Neamet38_FD_203156 | JGI IMG/M metagenome (GOLD analysis project Ga0308004, IMG submission 203156) | Marine microbial communities from water near the shore, Antarctic Ocean - #38 | ecosystem: Environmental > Aquatic > Marine > Unclassified | place: Southern Ocean | collected 2014-06-06 | reverse complement strand
GATTCAAAATCTAATGAAAACCTTCAAAAGCCAACACACTTTGCTGTAATTTTTGATGCAGCTAGAAAAACTTTTAGAAATGAAATTTACTCCGATTATAAAGCAAACAGATCTGAAGCTCCAGATGATTTGGCACCACAGTTTGAATATATAAGAAAATCAGTTATTGCTTTTAATTTACCATCTGTTGACCTTCCCAATTATGAAGCAGATGATTTAATAGCAACTTATGCTGAGCAAATTCTAGCCAAAGGAGCCAAGGTAACAATTGTATCTTCTGATAAAGATCTAATGCAACTTTATAAAAAAGATGTTCGTTTATTTGACCCAATGAAGAATAAATTTATAACTTCAGACGATATAGTAAATAAATTTGGAGTAGGTCCAGAAAAAGTAATTGACGTACAATCATTAGCGGGTGATAGTAGTGATAACGTACCTGGTGTCCCAGGCATTGGAGTTAAAACTGCAGCAGAACTTATAAATAAGTATGGTACTCTAGAAAAATTATTAGATAATACCCACGAAATCAAGCAAAACAAACGAAGAGAAACTCTTACAATAAATAAAGATAAAGCAATCATCAGCAAAAAATTAGTAACATTGATGAAAGATGCTCCAGTTAAAAGAAAGATAGAAGAGTTTCGATTAAAAGAAATTGACAAAAACAAGCTGTATAAATTTTTAAGAGAAATGGAATTTAACAGACTTCTTAGTTCTGTTATTTCGGCATATGGAGAATCAGCATTAGAGGAAGCTAAGCCAGAAGTTATTTCTAAAGAAAAACAAAAAACCATAAATAAAAAAAATTATCATTTAATTACCAATGAAAAACAAATAGATGAATGGATTAAAGAAGCAGAAGAAGCTGGAGAATTAGCTATTGATACTGAAACTAGCTCACTAGACGCACATCAAGCAGAGTTAGTTGGTATCTCACTAAGCACAAAAATTAGTAAAGCTTGTTATATTCCAATAGGTCATAAGTTTAAAGGGTGCCTAAAAAAAGAAAATGTAATTAAGAAATTAAAGCCACTCCTAGAAGACAAAAGTGTAAAAAAAATTGGTCAAAATATTAAGTTTGATTTTATTGTTTTATTTAAACAGGGGATAAATATGAACTCGATGGAAGACACAATGCTGATGTCGTATGTTTTAGATGCTGGAAAAAATCGCCATAATATGGATACATTATCTGAGATCCATCTACAGCATAAAACAATTTCATTTAAAGAAATTGTTGGTACTGGAAAAAAAGAAATAAATTTTAGTGATGTTGAGCTGGATAAAGCTATGGAGTATGCCGCAGAGGATGCTGATATTACTTATAGATTATATAAAATTTTTAGTAAAAACCTCAAATTAGAAAAATTAACTAATATTTATGAAATTTTTGAAAAACCTTTAATTAAGATATTAGCATTTATGGAAATTGAAGGAATAAAAATTGATAATAATTTTTTAAAGATATTATCTCAAAAATTTGAAAAAAAAATCAGTAAATTAGAAAAAGAAGTTTTTAAAATTTCAAAAAAAGAATTTAATATTGCTTCACCCAAACAATTAGGAGAAATAATCTATAACGACCTAAAGATTGCTGTACTTAAAAAAACGAGAAAAGGAAGCTTTGCTACAAATGCAAGCGTTCTTGAAGACTTAGCATTTAAAGGACATCAGTTCCCAAAATTAATTTTGGATTGGCGTCAAGCCTCTAAGTTAAAAAATACTTATTCCGATGCTTTACCTGAGCATATTAATCCTAAGACAAAAAGGGTTCACACTTCCTTCTTATTAGCAGCCACAACGACAGGAAGACTTGCATCTAGTGACCCTAATTTGCAAAATATTCCTATCAAATCAGAGGATGGTAAAGATATACGAAAAGCATTTATAGCAGAAAAGGGTTTCACCTTAATATCAGCGGACTACAACCAAATTGAAATGAGAATCTTGGCAGACTTAGCGGATGTTAAGGAGTTAAAAAAAGCATTTAAAAATAATGAGGATATTCACTCACTAACAGCTAGCCAAGTATTTAATGTAGATATAAAAAAAATTAATCAAGATATGAGACGAAAAGCCAAAGCAATAAATTTTGGTATTATTTATGGTATTTCACAATATGGACTTGCAAAACAAATCAATGTTTCAAATCATGAGGCAGACGAATTTTTAAATGCTTATTTTTTAAGATTTCCAGAAATAAAAATTTACATGAATGATACTATTAAGTTTTGTAGAAAAAGTGGTTATGTAAATAATATTTTTGGTCGTAGATCACACTTTAATGGAATTAATGATAAAAATTTTAATGTTAGAAATTTTCAGGAAAGAGCAACAATTAATGCACCCATTCAAGGTTCAGCCTCAGAGATTATGAGACTTGCAATGATTCGGCTAAATAAAAAATTTGAAAGTTTAAAAAATAATAAATCAAAAATGCTGCTGCAAATACACGATGAGTTAATTTTTGAAGTTCCAGAAAAAGAGGTTAAAAATATAAGTAAGATTATTCAGGAAGAAATGACTAGCGTTACAGAGAGTGACCTTCACTCATTTTCAACACCTTTAACGGTAGACATCAATACTGGTGATAATTGGGGAATACTTCATTAATTTAAGAGCATTGCCTAAATTAGAACAATTTAGTATTTTTAAAGTAGTTTATGCAGATACAAACAATAGCTTTAATAGACGACGATAGAAACATACTTACCAGTATAAGTATTGCCCTGGAAAAAGAGGGCTTTAAGGTGCAAACTTATATAGATGGTGAAAGTGCATTAATTGGGCTAACTAGGACACCCCCTGATTTAGCGGTAATTGATGTCAAAATGCCAAAGATGGATGGTGAAGAACTTTTAAAAAAGCTAAGAAAAAAAACATCTCTACCAGTAATTTTTTTAACATCAAAAGACGATGAGATAGATGAGTTGCTAGGTCTAAAGTTAGGTGCAGATGATTTTATAAAAAAATCAGGAGGCTTTTCCATAAAAATTTTAATTGAAAGGATTAGAGTTCAACTTAGAAAAAAAGATATTAATATTAACTTAGAGGAAACAAAAAATATTATTGCTCATGGAAAACTTAAACTTGATCCTTCTCAGCTTGAGTGTGAATGGAATGACAAACAATTGCCAGACAAGCTTACCACTACAGAGTTTTTGATAGTAAAAGAATTAGCTAAAAGACCAGGGATAATTAAAGAAAGAGCCCAACTAATGGATATTGCTTACAGAGAAGACACCGATATTGAGGATAGGACTATTGATAGTCACGTGAAGAGAATTAGAAAAAAATTTAAAAAGGTAGACCCTGAATTTACTGCAATAGAAACAAGATATGGCAGTGGGTACAGATGGAATGTTAGTTAATGTTCAGTGGTCTTCTTAAAAATTTATCTATTTTAAAAAAATTTCTATTTATCAATTTAGTAATTTTTTTAGTTATTGGAAGTTTAGCAATTATATACATTGGAAATGTTAAACCTAATTTGATTAAAAAAAAAACAGTCAAACATATTCAGGTAATAAATAATACAATCGAACATATTCTTAGATTAAATATTAAATTTAAAGAAGATGATATTAGGAGCTTTTTGTTTTCTACGAGATTTTTATTTCAAAATTTAGATAGAGTTATTTTATTTGATAATGAATTTAATTTAGTGGGAGATACAGATACACTAGATTTAGATCCAAGATCTTTTTCCAATAGAATGGATATTATTCAATTAGAAATTTTAAAAGAAGAAATAGATGAAAAAATAATTGAAACAAAAGATGTAGATAAAGAAAAGACTATTTCTTTAAAAAATATTTTAACAAATTATTCACAGTCAAAGAGCTATGGAAAGGCATTTACTTTCACAGAAGAAGGGTATGATCAATTTCTACTAACTACTGTAAAAAATATAAAATTAGAGGGAGATAATATTGGCTATCTTGCAATTTCTGAAAATGCTAATGATATTAGATCTGCAATCAATGAAAGAAAAACCTTTATATTAAGAACTGCAATTTTTATCGGAATAGTAATTTTTATATTTTCATTTGTCCTAAATAGATATTTTTTAAAACCTATAAAAAACCTAGTAGCGTATACAAAAACAATCAAAGATAAGAGTAGAAAAAAAACAAATATAAATGAACTTAAAAGTAGAAATGATGAATTAGGCACTTTATCAAATTCTTTAGATGATATGACTAACGAGCTTAAAAAAAGAATTTCTCATGCAGAAAATTTTTCAACAGACTTAGTTCATGAAATTAGAAACCCACTAACATCTTTAAAAAGTGCTTCAGAGATATTATATGAGACTGAAGACCAGGCTCAAAGAAGCAAGTTGATAGACATTCTGAATCATGACGTTCAAAGAATTGAAAGATTAATTACCGACTATTCTCAAATATTAAAAGATGAAGTTGCTCTAAGTAGGGAAAAAATGAAAAAAGTTAATCTTAAATTAGTTGTGAGTTCTGTAGTTGATGATTTTAATAGTATCTATGAAGCGAAAAGAGGTATCAAAATAATCTTAAAAGACGCAAGGAACCAAGAAGAATATTTCATTAACGGAATAGAAAATAGAATAGAACAAATAATTGCAAATTTATTAGATAATTCAATTTCATTTAGTGATGATAATCAAAATATTTCAGTTGAAATTCAACAAGATGAGCAGGAAAATGTTATCTTAAGGGTTGTTGATGAAGGTAAAGGATTTAAGGAAACAAGTACAAAAAAAATATTTGATAGGTTTTATAGTAATAGACCAGACAATTTTGGTGAACATTCTGGTTTAGGATTAAATATTGTAAAAAATCTTGTAGATTTACATGGTGCCATGATTAACGCTTCTAATAACACCGGACAAAAAGGTGCAAATGTAGAGATAATATTCCCTAAATTATAATCATAAGTTGATTAATAAAATTTTTATTGTATAAAACCGAGCAATGGATGATTTTAAAGTAAAAGATATTTCACTAGCAGAATTTGGAAGAAAAGAAATTTCTATAGCAGAAAGTGAAATGCCAGGATTAATGGCATTGAGAGAAGAATACTCGGGGAAAGCACCTTTAAAAGGAGCAAAAATTTTAGGATGTCTTCACATGACTATCCAAACAGCAGTTTTGATTGAAACCCTAACAGAACTTGGAGCTGAAGTTAGATGGTCTTCTTGTAATATTTTTTCAACACAAGATCATGCAGCAGCAGCAATAGCTAAAGCTGGAATCCCTGTTTTTGCCTGGAAAGGCGAAACAGAAGAGGAAGCTATATGGTGCATAAGACAAACAATCGTAGGTAAAAAAGATTGGAAACCAAATATGTTGTTGGATGATGGTGGTGATTTGACTGCAATGATGCACGCTGATTATAAAGATTTATTAAAAGAAGTGAGGGGCGTTTCAGAGGAAACTACAACTGGAATTAAAGCATTAAACAAAATGGAAAAGGATGGATCTTTAATTATTCCAGCTATTAATGTTAACGATTCAGTTACAAAATCAAAATTTGACAACTTGTATGGTTGTAGAGAAAGTTTGGTAGATGGAATTAGAAGAGCCACAGATGTCATGATGTCAGGTAAAGTTGCAATTGTAGCTGGCTTTGGTGATGTTGGAAAAGGTAGTGCTGCATCTTTAAGACAAAGTGGCGCTAGAGTTATGGTAACTGAAGCAGATCCAATTTGTGCACTCCAAGCAGCAATGGAAGGGTATGAAGTAGTTTTAATGGATGAGGCAATTGATAAAGCAGATATCGTTGTTACGGCCACAGGTAACATTGATATTGTCACTGCAGATCATATGAGAAATATGAAAGACAGAGCTATATTATGTAACATAGGCCACTTTGATAATGAGATTCAAGTAGATGCTTTAAAAAATTATAAATGGACAGAAGTTAAACCAGAAGTCGATGAGATAGAATTAGTTAATGGAAAAAGAATTATTCTTTTAGCAAAAGGCAGATTGGTTAATCTAGGATGTGCTACAGGACACCCAAGTTTTGTAATGAGCGCATCATTTACAAATCAAGTAATGGCACAAATAGAGCTATGGGATAACTATAAAAAATATGAAAATAAAGTTTATGTGTTACCAAAATATTTAGATGAAAAAGTAGCTATGCTGCATTTAAAAAAAGTTGGCGCAAAACTTACAAAATTATCAAAAGATCAAGCAGACTACATAAGCGTTGAAACAGAAGGTCCATTTAAACCCGATGCATATCGCTACTAATAGCGAAATAATAGATATCTCTTTAGAAGTTAAGACAGCTGAATTAGCTAAAAACTTTTCAGAAATAATAAAAAAAGGTGACATTATTTTATTTCATGGTGAAATAGGAGTTGGAAAAACAACATTTATAAGACATTTGATAAACAACCTTCAAAAAAATAATCATTTAAAGTTAACTGAAATTACAAGCCCAACATTTAATTTAGTAAATGAATATGATGTAGGGATTTTTACAATCCATCACTACGATTTATACAGGCTGACAAGTGGTAGTGAGATAAAAAATATTGGATTATTAGAAAACCCCAAGGAAACATTAACGTTAATAGAATGGCCTGAAAAAATGGATAACAAAATTGATAATAAAATTGATTTATTCTTTGAATATGGAGAGGATATGAAAAAAAGATTTTTATCTATCAAAGGCATAAGTAATGAAAAATTAAATGCAATTAAATAAGTTAAGAATAAAAAAAATTAAAGGAGATGCTTCATTTAGATCTTTCTATAGAAAAGAAAAAAATAATAAGAAATCGATCATAGTTTATTGCACTAAAGAAAAAGAAAAAAACTTGTTAGTATATGATGCAATAAATAAACTACTAATAAAAAATAAAGTTTTAGCTCCAAAACTATATGAAGAAAATTACAAAAAAAATTTTATAGAAATAGAAGATTTTGGTGACGATACAGTTTTTAAATTATTAAAAAAAAAAAGAAGCGATAAAATAGATTTATACAAACGGTCTATCGATTTACTTAACAAAATTCAAAAAATTAAACAAAATAAAATTAAAAACTTTAAAGGAGTAACTTATAAAGTTTCTATTTATGACAATGATAAACTATTTAAAGAGTCTAAATTATTTTGTGATTGGTATGCAAAAAAATATATAACCAAAAAAAAACTAGAATCGTTTAATATTAAAATAAATAAACAGATAAAATTTTTATTAACAAATCTTAAATCAAAAAATGATATTTTGGTTCATCGTGACTTTCACGTATCAAATTTAATGATATATAAGAAAAAATTAGCGACTATTGATACACAGGATGCTTTAATAGGAAATAGAGCCTATGATTTAGCGTCTTTAATTGATGATGTTAGGTATAAATCAAATAATAAATTAAAAGATGATATTTACAATTACTATTTAAAACTTAATAAGCATAAAATTAATAAAGTCATTTTATTAAATGATTTTGAAATATTATCAGTGCTTAGAAATCTAAAAATTATAGGGATTTTTGCAAGATTGGCTGCGAGAGATAAAAAACAGAAATATTTAAGATTAATACCTTATGCTTGGAAATTAATAGAACTAAGAACTAAAAATAATAAAATATTCGATGAACTTAAAAGAATGTTAGATACTAACTTTTCTAAAGAAACAAGAAGGATTAAATGAAAATTGATATAGCACTAATTTTGTGTGCTGGTTATGGAAAGAGATTAAACCCATTAACATTAACGGAGCCAAAACCACTTTTAAAAATTGATGAAATTACATTACTTGAAAATTGTATTAATTTAATTGAATCTTTAAAAATAAAAAAAGTAATAATAAATACGTTTTACTTAAAAGAAAAAATTGAAAATTTTATCAAAATAAAAAAATTTGATTTAGATATTAGAATAATTAATGATGGAAAAAAAATCTTGAATACAGGAGGAGGAATTTTAAATATGATGAATTCTTCTAATGAGTTAGATTTTCTAATATTAAACCCAGATACGATATGGAATAAAAGCTATGTTGAAACTATACAGAGCATGAAAGAGTTCTATTTTTCCCAAAGAATTAGAAATATCCTTTTACTAGTTAATAAAAATCTTAGTTTTGATAAAAAATTAAAAGGAGATTTCAATCTTTTAGAAAATAAAATAAAAAAAAATAATCAAAACGATTTAATTTATACTGGGTGTCAAATAATTAACAAAGATTTGTTTAAATCATATTCTGTTAGAAATTTTTCAATATCAGAAATTTGGAGTGAATTAATAAAAAAAAATGAGCTATATGGCTACCAGTCTAGAGAAGATTTTTACCATTTGACAAACCTAGAAGTTTATGAGGAACTGTTAAAAAACAGGTAAATCTCTAGATCTGTTTTTATCTAAATATCTACATCCAATAATTTCTTGATTTAAATTGAGACTAATGACAAGTGGGTTACCAGTTGGTATCTCTAGCAAAGATATTTTTTTATTATCTAGTTTAAACAAAAATTTACATAATGCTCTAATAGAATTTCCATGGGCTGAAATTACAATATTTTTATTATCAATTAATTTATTTTTAATATCAGAATTATAATATTCCATTACCCTCTCATAAGTATCCTTAAGAGACTCCGTGTCAGGAATTTTTTCTGCAGGAATCTTTTTATAAGTTTCAATATTCAATGGATGATATGGACTATTTCTACTCAAAGGTGCAGGCTTTATGTTCCACGATCTTCTAAATTCGTGAATTTTAGCTTCACCATATTTCTCCTTCATCTCATCTTTATTTAAACCAGTTAAAGCACCATAGTGCCTTTCATTTAGCTGCCATGCCCTTATGGGTTTTTTATTATCCCTTAAGGTGTCTTGAATAAACTTTAAAGTATTAATTGCCCTTAACTGAAAAGATGAGAAAAAGTAATCTATGTCTAGTTTTATCTCTTTAATGCACTCGCCTGATTTGCAAGCTTCTAATTTTCCTTGTCCGGTAAGATCAATATCCACCCAACCTGTAAATCTTTTTTCCAGGTTCCATTCACTCTGTCCATGTCTAACTAGAATTAAATGAGGCATATGATATATTTTGATAGCCGATTAAAATGAAAAAATAAATAAAATTATTATGAAAATTAAAAATAAATTTTCAATCTTGGGATTTCATTCAGTTAACCTAATATTGATAATATTTTATCTATATCCAGGAAGTATACTTGGTTGTTATCTATATAATAATTGCCATATCCAACCTCAAATAACTGCAAACTTTATAATTTCCCCTGATTACTGGATTTCATCTAATCATTTTTATGTATTTATTTTTCTATCAGCCTTAGGAACCTTAGCTTACCGCAACACAAAAAAAATAAGATATTTAAATATATATCTATTTTTACTATCAATTGTTTTAGAATTATTTCACCTAGTTATTCCAAACAGAGGATTTGAGTGGAGTGATTTATTTGGAAATATCCTAGGTCTTATATTTGTAATTATTATTTATAAGGGTAAAAATAGATATGCTTAAACTTAAAAAAATATTTATATTCTCAATATTTATTTTAATTTCAGCATGCTCTTCCATACCTCAGAATACTTCTAATAGTTGTTCAATTTTTAATGAAAGATACCTTTGGTATAAATATGTTAAAAAAACTGAAAAAAAATGGGGCACACCAATTTATGTTCAGTTAGCGATTATTAAGATGGAATCAGATTTTGATTGGATGGCAAAACCTCCAAGGCAAAAACTATTTAAGGTCATACCTTTTAAACGACCATCAAGTTCTTTTGGTTATTCACAAGCAGTAAAAGGGACATGGGAACAATATAAAAAGGAAACAGGAAACAAATTAGCTACAAGAGCAAGGTTTAAAGACAGTGTAGATTTTATTGGTTGGTATACAGACAAAACTGAGTCCCTTTTAAAAATTTCTAAGAAAGATGCTTTTAAGCAATACCTTGCATATCATGAAGGGTGGGGTGGTTATAAAAATTATAAGAGTAATCAAAAAGTTATAGGGTTAGCAAAAAAAGTTAAGAAGCAGTCAGACAAATATAAGTCCCAATTAAAAAAATGTCAGAAAAGACTAAATAAAAAAAAATATATTATTTTTTAATGAAGTTGTTTTTTTAACTCAATATCTACAGCATCAATTCTTTTAGTATTTTTTGCTAATACCAAATACATTGTTGGAGTCACATACAGTGTAAAGAAAGTAGATATAATCATTCCACCTAGAATAGTAGCGCCAATAGCTAACCTTGATGATTCACCAGCGCCAGGGCCTATATTGCCCACAACAAGAGGCATCATGGCGATCATGGTGCTTATAGATGTCATCATTATAGGTCTAAACCTTAACTGGCAAGCTTCTTTAATTGATGTTTCAATATTTTTTCCAGCTGTTCTTAGCTGATTTGCATAATCAACTATCAGAATACTATTTTTAGTAGATATGCCAATGAGTATGACAAGTGCTATTTGTGAAAAAATATTAATTGAACTATTTAAGAATAAGATAAAAACTAATCCCCCAAATAAAGCAAGAGGGACGGTTAACATAATAATGAATGGATGAATAAATGAGTTAAAAGTTGCTGCCATTACTAAGTAAGCCGTTAAGAAAGCTAATCCAAAAATAATAAATAATTCATTGCTAGTCTCTTTAAGCTCTTCCGACTTTCCCTTCCAAGCAATCTGATTATTTACACCAATTTCAGAAACTGTTTTTTCCAGATATGATATTGCTTCTGTAAGCGTGTAAGACCCAGATATATTTGCAGATATAGTGACAGCGCTTTGTCTATTATATCTTGATAATTTTTTAGCCGAACCTACCTCTTTGAATTCAACTAAATTTGCTAGTGAAATTAATTTACCTGTAGTGTCTGACCTTACAAATATTTTAGCTAGACCTTCTTTTGCCCTTCTATCTTCTAAGTACTGTTGAAGGATAATTGGATATTCTTTACCTTGTTTATTAAATTTTGTTACTGTTTTTCCTCCATAAAGAGTTTCTAAAGTCTTACCAATAGAGTCAGTTGAGACACCTAAGTCCTTAGCTTTATTTTTATTAATAATTAATTTTATCTCAGGTTTATCTCTCGAATAATCAGATTCTATTCTAGATAAATTTTTATTTTTTCTAAGTTTAGATATTACCTCATTTTGCACAGTCTCTAATTCCTCGTAAGTATTACCCAATATAACCATCTGAACAGGCTTATTGTAGCTAGAGACCCTAATAGACTGTGGAGAAATTGGAAAAGCAACGGTCTCTGGTACGGTTACTATTTTTCCAATTGCTTCCCTCATAACTGTCAGTGAACTTTTTTTTCTATCAGCCCAATTATTTAATAATGCGATGATTATAAAACTATTAAATGAATTTTTATTACTTCCAAACCCAGGAACCCTCATAATAAATCTTTCGTAAGGACTATCATCGGCTTGAAGAAGTGGTATTAGTCTTTTTTCAACATCTTGTGCTCGTTTTTCAGTATACTCAAATGAACTACCTTCATCAGCAAAACCAAGAACAAGATAAACACCCCGATCCTCCATAGGTAATAATTCTTTTTTGGTAAAAGTAAATAAAACACCAGATGCAATAATGGTAAAAATGATGAATGAAATTATAATTTTTTTTTTGTTTAACCAATAGATAAGAGTTTCTTGATAAAAATTTGATAGTGATTTAAAAAATTTATCAAATTTAACAACTACAAAATTTTTTTTTGTTTGTTTTTTTAAAAACTTACTTGCTAACATTGGAGATAACGTAAGAGCAACAAATGAAGAAACCACAATTGATACAGAAAGAGCTATTGCAGTTTCTCTAAATAAAGTTCCTGCGATACCATCAATAAAAATTAAAGGAAGGAAAACAGCTACAAGAATTAATGTGGTAGCTACGATTGCAAAACTAATTTGTTTTGAACCTTTATATGCTGCGACAAGAGAATTTTCTCCATTTTCAATTCGTGTATAAATTGCATCAGTCATTATTACTGAGTCGTCAGTAATTATGCCTATTGCTAAAATAAAACTTAGCAAAACAAAAATATTTATTGATAGCCCAAAAAGATAAAGTCCTAAAAAAGATGCTATTAAACTTACAGGTAAAGCAACAGCTGGGACAATTACAGCTTTTATATTTCCAAGGAATAAATAAATAATTAACACAACTAATATGAAAGCACTTATTAAAGTCTTGTAAACCTCTTTGATTGCCGAACCAACATATGTTGCCCTGTTAAAAGCAACCTCTATATTAATTCCTTCAGGTAATGTTTTTTGAACTTCATCTATTTTTTTTTTAATAGCATTTGATAGCTCTACAGTTGAGGCGCCACTTCTTGCGTAAATACCAATTCCTACTGTTTTTAAATTTAGAGCATTTTTTGTTTGTGTTTTAAATAATGTTTTTTCTGAAACAGGTCCAAACTCTATATTTGAAACATCAGAAAGTCTTACTATGCTACCTTTTAGTTTTTTTATGGGCAATTCTTTTAACTTATCGATGTTATTATATGATTTATCTAAATTTAAAGTTAAATCTATATTGTTAGCCTCAAGAGTACCGGCTGGAAGACTCACATTCTCACTTCTTAAAGCTTTCTCAACTTCTTGAATAGTTAAATTATTAGCAGCTAATTTGATAGGATCTATCCAAACTCTTACACTTAATTCTCTTAATCCACCAACTAAAATTCTTCCAACATTTTTTACACTTGAAAATTGATCTACTAAATATCTTTCAGTATAATCTCCAAGCTCTAAATCACTCCAATCAGATGAAGATACAGCTAACCACATCGTTGTTGTAAATCCAGCTGCTTGTTTTAATATTTGAGGCGCATCTGCCTCACTAGGTAAATTATCAACCACTCTTGCAACTCTTTCTCTTATGTCGTTAGCAGCACTATCTAAATCAACATCTGTATTAAATTCAACATTAACCGAACTACTTCCATTCTCAGACGTAGAGGTAATATTTTTAATTCCTGCAGCTCCCCCAACAACATCTTCAATTACCTGTGTTACTTCTTGATTTATTATTGAAGCAGATGCAGATCTATAGTCTACTTTAATTTGAACAACTGGTGGCTGTAAACCATCTGGTAACTCCCTCACTGGAAGTTTAGAAAAAACAAATATTCCAAATACAATTAGTATAAGAGACATTACCCACGCTACGACCGGTCTTCTTATACTTATATCAGTTATAAACATTATTTTTCAATAGGTTTTATTTTACTTTTAGGACTTACTTTTTTTAGCCCCTCAGCAACAATAGTTTCCCCTTCACTGAGGCCAGAGATGACTTCAATAAATCCGCTATCTCTTATTCCAATTTCTATTTCAGTTTTATCTGCAATATTATCTTCAGAAACTTTATAAACATAAGTTTTATTTCCAACTATCATCAGGCTGGTATCAGGTATACCAAGAGAATTTCGCTCATTATAATTAATAATAACCTCTAGAAGGGAACCGGGTATTAATTCAGAATTTTCATTCTCAATCATAACTCTTATAAGTAAACTTCTTGTTTCAGCATTAATCCTACTTGAGACAGCATATACTTTTCCATTGTATACTCTATTTTTACTACCAGAAAGCCTTGCCATAATAGGCAAACCTTTCTTCATGAATGGAGCAAAAGTTTCAGGGATTTTTAAATCAGAATAAATAATCGAGTTATCGTCTAAAGTTATAATAATTGAATTATTTGATCCAAGAATATCTCCAGTTATACCTCTATACCCAAGGACACCATCAAATGGTGCAATGATATCTTGATCTATAAGCTTAACAATTAAATCACCTTTTTTTACATAATCTTTAAGTATTAATTCAGAGGTTAAATTATTTCTTTTAATTCTAAAAGACTCAGTTTTTTTTGATACAGCTGTCCCAAAACTTTCAATATTTTCAGAGAAATTTTTATAAGCAACCTCCTTAACAATAATTCCTGGGGGAGGTCTTTTACTAAATTTTTTCTTAAAATGATTTCCTATCATTGTTCTTCCAACAACAACCATCGTAATTATTAAGAAGAAGGTAATGATTACCGTTCTAATTTTTGTAGATCTTTTCATATTTTAATTTTTTCCGTACTCACTCCATGAGCCGTCGTATATCGTTGGCATATATTTAGTGTCTATTAAGGAATAAGCAAGAGCCAAAACTGAAGCGGTAACTCCAGAACCACAGGTAAATACAATATTTTCATTAAGTTTACATTTGGTTAATTCAAACTTTTTAAGAATTTTATCTTCACTAATAAATGTATGATCTTCATTTATAACCTCAGAAAAAGGAAGGCAAAAAGAGTTTTTTATCGAACCACTTCTTAAGCCTTTTCTTGGTTCTGTCACTTTACCATCAAATCTTTCTCTACTTCTTGCATCGATAACTTTGAATTTATTTGCAGTAATATTTTCATCAATTTGCTTTTTATTTTTTACAAGTTCTTTTTTTTCGGTAGCTATATAATTACTAATCTTAACTTTTGTTAAACTAGCAACCATTTGTTTTTTTTCATTTTTCCACTTTTTTAAACCACCATTTAATACGTGAACTAAAGTTGGATTGTGTCCAAAGTAAATAAAATTATACCAGCACCTACAAGAGCTAATTACATCAGAGTTATCATAAATTATTATTTGGTCTTCATTTCTAATACCCATACTTGATATAATTTTTTCCCACGTTTTTTTATCAGGTAACATGTGTGGTAGATCAGTATCTGTTTTAGAATTTTTATCTAAGTCAAAAAAGAGAGCATTTTCTATATGTTGCTTTTGATACTCTGAAAATCCATCTCTCTTCATTTGAGGCATGTGCCATGAACAATCAACAATTTTTACTTTATCTAAATTTCTTTCTAACCAGCTTGTATCAATCAAAGACATATTATCTTTTTTCTAAATATCTCTGATGATATTCTTCCGCCGGACAGTAATTTTTTAATAGAGTATATTTTGTTACAACTTTTTTAGGTAAATTTGAATTCACTTTTTTTATAACATTTTCAGCGATTTCTTTTTGTCTATCACTTAGATAAAATATTTCACTTCTGTATTGTGTCCCAAAATCTGGCCCTTGTGAATTTAAAGTCGTAGGATCATGAATTTCAAAAAAAAATTCTAAAATTTTTTCATAAGAAATAACTTTAGGGTCAAAATCTAATTTAACAACTTCTGCATGATTGGTGTTGCCTGTGCACACTTCTTTATAGGTAGTTTCCTTATTGTCACCCCCACAATAACCAACCTCAGTTTTGATAACCCCCTCAAGTTTACTAAACTTAATTTCTGGTCCCCAAAAACAACCCAAACCTAAAACTGCTATTTCCATTGATTATAGTTTAATTTGATTTACAAATTATTGCTATGTTAACTAGAAATCAATTAGGTTTTTTTTATATGTTTCTATCTGTATGCACCTTTTCTATTATGGATTTACTTGTAAAATGGTCAAGTGATTACCCTACAGGTGAAGTATTGTTTTTCAGGGGCTTTTTTGGACTGTTGCCAACCTATTTTTTAATACCAAAGCATAAATTAAAAACTTTTTATATAACCGTAAGACCCAAAGAGCATTTATTTAGGTGTCTAATGGGTCTAATGGCTTTAATAGCAATAGTTGTTGCTTTAAGAGAACTTCCATTGGCAGTCGTTGTTAGTCTATCATACGCAGCACCATTATTTATTACAGTATTGTCAATTTTTTTACTTAGTGAGAAGGTAGGTATTTTTAGATGGTTGGCAGTCGTAATTGGGTTCATAGGTGTTATTATAATTGCGGAGCCTGGCTTTAAAGGTATGAACTATCTTTACTTTCTTCCATTAATATTTTGTATTGGGATGGCTTTTGTAACTATTACAATAAGGAAGCTATCTTCGACAGAACCTATCTGGCTTATTTCAATTTTTTTTACAATTACAATCTCAATTGCGAGTTTGGCCACAATTCCTATGGGTTGGATAATGCCAAATTTTCAAGATTTTATTCTTTTAGCTTTAATAGGAGTAACAGGAGGTTCTGCAAATTTATTTTTAACACAATCCTATAAACTTTCAGAAGTATCATTAGTTGCACCTTTAAAATATTTAGCATTAATATTTGCTATTATTTTTGGTTATTTAATTTGGAATGAGATACCAACTATAAAAACACTGGCGGGAGCATTTCTTGTAATTCTTGCCTCTCTTATAATCTTTAAAAGAGAGATTTATCACAAACAAACAATACCATCTTCTACTAGACATGAGTAAAAAACCAAAATATTGGAATACTGCAAAAAAATATTTATCTAACAAAGATAAAGTGATGTCTTTGTTAATTAACAAATATAAATCTCCCTATGAAGCTGTATTAACTTCCAGAAAAGATATTTTTTTTTCTTTATGTAAAAGCATTATTGGACAGCAAATTAGTGTTGCATCAGCAAACTCAGTTTTTCTAAAGTTTAAAAGAAAATGTAAAAATAAAATTAATGCAAAAACAATATCTAAACTATCTTCTATTCAGCTTAAGGGTTGTGGATTAACCAGACAAAAAGTCAGAGGAATAAAAAGTTTAGCGAAACAAACTTTAGATAAATCATTTAATCCCAGATTGATTTCTAAAATGTCTGATGAAGAGGCGATTATTTACTTATCTAAATTAAAACAAATTGGTAGATGGTCAGCTGAAATGATCTTATTGTTTACTTATAATCGTTCAAATATTTGGCCTATACAAGATATCGGTCTTTTAAGAGGAATTTCTAAAAATTATAAAAAAGAATATTTACCCCCAGAATCTTATGTGAAACTATTAAACAAAAGATTTACTCCATATTGTTCAGTTGCAACGTGGTACCTATGGAGAAGCATAGATCCAGAGCCTATTCAATATTAAAACCTTGAATAATTTGCAAATCTCGTTCAGTAGTATTTTTTGCTAACATCCATCCTTCTTGGTATTCTTTTGAGTTATGACACTCTATTGCAAGCTCATAACTTGGAAATTCCCAAATTACGGTTCTTGAAAAATCTTGACCTTCTAAACATTGGTACACACCACCTCTAACTAATGGCTTCCCACCAAAACTTTTTATAATAGGTGTTACCTTCGTAGAATAATTTTTTAAATTTTCTGTATTATTAATTTTTTTATATAAAGCTACCCAATATCCTTTCATACTAATCTATCCATTCTTTATAATCATTGTAATTATTTTGAATATGAATTGGTAATTTTTCAAACTCAAATTTTTCCAATTTACTTCCATTTCCAATTTTATTTGTCTTTTTATCTACAGTTAAGTCATAGATAGCTTGCTTATTTTTGATAATTTTTTCTATCTCTTCAACAGAAAGTGGTTGCTCATCAAATTCTACATGGTGTAAATAGGATCTTAGTTTATGCTCAATTTCTTTAGCAGTTTTTATATTTGAGAAATGCCATCCACCATTGTAAATAATTTTTATGTTTATATACTTTTTTTTAGAAAAAAAAGTATCAACTCTAAGAAAAGAATATTTTCTATCCTTTATATTTCTAAGCCATTGGGGAGAAATCAAATTTTTTTTTCTACAACCTTTTGTTCCAGTCCAATTAAAATTAGGTATTGTTAAATTAAACTTATAATAAAACATGTTTTGCTTAAATAAGATAATTTTTTGCCTTATCTTAGTAAAATTTATTTTTGACAAATTAGGTATTTCATCAACATCGGAAATTAGAATAAAATCTTCTTCATCTGCTAGATCTAATCCCTTATGTATAAAGTTTCTTTGCCCATTTTCTCTATATATTGCATTTTCTATAGACTTAAAGGATACATGTTCAGGGGGATCATCTTTATGGATTGTGTTAATTTCTTTAGGCACAACGTCATATACTAAATATATAATTTTATTTTTAAATTTTTCAAATTTTTTATGATTAAATTTTAATTCTCTCAAATCACCTTTATGAGTAAATTTACTTTCTACAATTACAAAATAATCAACAAATTGGCTTAACGTATTAAGCCTTACGTCCACAACCACCTCTTCATCAAAATACATAAAGCAATCGTATATTTTCATAATTTTTATTTCTTTTTTATTATTATTTATATGATAATAAATTTTATGGCAGATAAATTAATTATTACATTTGATGAGTATACAAAAATTGTTGAAAAATTAGCAATAGAAATTCATAATAATTATAAACCAACAGTATTAGTGGGTATTATGAGGGGTGCTGCCCCAATATTAGATATTTTATCTAGAATTTTAAAATTACCTATCGCCTATATAGTAATTCAAAGTTACTCTGGAGAGCGAATGGAAGATAAGCAGGGCCAGCTGATGTTTGCTAGAGAAATTAGTTCTTTGGCTGAAAATAAAGACTTTGCTAAGGTGCTATTAGTGGATGATCTCTCTGATACGGGCCTGACTTTAAATAAAAGTATTGAATGGTTAAAGAAATATGAGCCAATAAAAGACTATATAAAACAAGTTAAAACAGCATGTTTGTGGAAAAAAAAATCATCTACATTTGAGCCAGATTTTTGTCCTGTGAAGCTAGATTCAGACCCATGGATTGTTCAGCCAACTGAACATTATGAAGAATTATCTATGGAAGAAATAATTAAGAGAAATAAATAGGGCCAGATAAATCTAGCCCTAAGAATTAATTTTTAAGCAACAGCAAAGCTTGCAACACTAAGTATCGCAATCACCCATATAGCTGGTGAAGTACTAG
>Ga0308004_10000486_pt1 | contig 18732 bp, 21 predicted proteins | sample Neamet38_FD_203156 | JGI IMG/M metagenome (GOLD analysis project Ga0308004, IMG submission 203156) | Marine microbial communities from water near the shore, Antarctic Ocean - #38 | ecosystem: Environmental > Aquatic > Marine > Unclassified | place: Southern Ocean | collected 2014-06-06 | reverse complement strand
TAAAATTAATAACTAAAAAAAAACACTACAATTTACTAGAAACATTAGCAGAAGATGTTTTTTCTGACTTATTTCTGAGTAAAAATATCATAAAAATTAAATTAAGAATTGAAAAGCCAGAAATTATTAAAAATACCTCTTCTGTAGGTATTGAAATTATTAAAAAGAGAAAATGATCAACAGTCTTGAGTCTGGAAAAAATATTATTAAGGAAAAAATTAAGTTAATCCCTAATAACCCCGGTGTTTATAGAATGCTTGGAGCTAAGAAAGAAATTCTTTATATAGGTAAAGCTAAAAATATTCCTAACAGACTTAAGAGTTATGTTTCTGACAACAATTTACCAATAAGAACAGAGAGGATGCTCTCTTTAACAAAATACCTCGAGATAACAACTACGTCAAATGAAAGTGAAGCTTTACTTCTTGAAGCAAATTTAATCAAAAAACATAAGCCACGTTTTAATATTTTACTTAGAGATGATAAATCTTTTCCATATATTTTTATAAACCATAAAGATAAATGGCCACAAATTATAAAGCTAAGAGGAAAAAAATCTAAAGAAGGTCATTATTTTGGACCATTCGCATCTGCTAGTTCGGCCAACTGGACTATAAAAATTTTACAAAAAGTTTTTATGCTTAGGGTGTGTGATGATAGTGTTTTTAAAAATAGAGAAAGACCCTGTATTCTCCATCAAATAAAAAGATGCTCTGCGCCATGTGTTGGTCATATAAGTGAAAAAGATTATAAAAAAAGTGTAGAAGATTCAGTTGATTTCATATCGGGTAAATCAAGAAAAATTCAAGAAACATTTTCTAATGAAATGGAAGAAGCTAGCAAGGAACTAAATTATGAAAAAGCTGCTACAGCAAGAGATAAAATTAAAGCACTTTCTCAGATTCAATCATCTCAAAAAATTAATCAAACAAATTTAAATGAAGCTGATGTGGTAAGTATCTTTAAAGATTCAGGAAAAACGTGTGTCCAAGTTTTCTTTTTTAGATCCAAACAAAACTGGGGTAATCAGGCTTTTTTTCCAAAACATGACCCTGATGAAAAGTTAGAAAATATTTTATCTTCTTTTTTGTCTCAATTTTATGAAAATAAATCTATTCCATCTTTAATAATTACTAATAATAGTATTTCTGAAAATACTCTTTTGGAAAAAGCATTTCAAAAAAAAGAGGGGAAAGAAATAATTTTACGAGAAGCAAAGTCTAAAGAAGAAAAAAACTTAGCTGCCCTTGCTGAAAAAAATGCCAAACAATCTTTAACGCAAAAAATTTATGAAACTCAGAGTAATGATAACTTAATCGATGATTTGATTAAAAAATTTTCTCTTAATAGCAATATTAATCTCTTAGAAGTTTACGATAACAGTCACATTCAAGGTACAGATTGTGTTGGAGCTTTAATATGCTTTGGCAATGAAGGTTTTGTAAAAAAACGATATCGAAAATTTAATATAAAAAATGAATCTATAAAAGGTGATGATTATGGCATGTTAAAAGAAGTTTTATTTAGAAGATTCTCTAAGGTTATGAAGGAAAAATCTGGCTCTTTGTCTTTACCGGATCTAATAATGGTTGATGGTGGGAAAGGACAATACTCGGTTAGCAGAGAAGTATTGAATGAACTAGGACTTCACGATTTACCAATAATTGCTATTGCTAAAGGGAAAAATAGGAATGCAGGTGAGGAAAAAATGTATTATCAGAATAAAGAATTTGAGCTCGCAAAGAATGATCCTCTTTTGTTTTTTATTCAAAGATTAAGAGATGAGGCTCATAGATTTGCTATTAGCTCACATAGAGCAAAAAGGAAAAATAATTTTAGTAAATCTCTCTTAGATCAAATTAACGGGATAGGTAAACAAAGGAAAAGAGCCCTATTAAATTACTTTGGTTCAGCTAGATCTGTTGAATCTGCAAGTCTTGATGATTTAAAGTCTGTCGAGGGCATTGAAGACAATGTTGCCAAAAAAATATATAATTATTTTCATGAATGAAATTATATGAATTTAAAACTACCTAATCTTTTAACTATAGGAAGAATTATTGTTGTCCCTATATTTGTGATTACTTTTTTCTTACCTGGATTGTATGGAGACTTAATTCCTTTTTTCTTGTTTGTAGGCGCAAGCTTCACTGATTTTCTTGATGGACTATTGGCAAGATTGCTTAAAGAAGAGTCCAAGCTTGGAGAATTATTAGACCCCATAGCGGATAAAATACTAGTTTGTGCAGCTTTGGTATTATTGGTCATGAATGAAACTATTAAAAACTATGAAGTGATTGCAGCAATCATTATCTTAACCCGTGAAATACTTGTCTCTAGTTTAAGAGAATTTTTAGCTACAATCAAAATATCAATGCCTGTTACGAACCTTGCAAAATTTAAAACATTTCTACAAATGTTTGCTATATCAGTTTTATTGACTGGTGAGGTGGGCAATAGAATAATTAATTTTGAAGATTACAATGCACAGACTATAGGTATAATACTTCTCTGGGTAAGTGCTTTTTTAACTTTATACACTGCATATGGATATTTAATCCAAGGTATCGATCATGCTATAAATGAAGATAGTAAAAAGAATTAAGCAGCGTTTTTCTTTTTTCTTACAAGTCCTTGATAACTTTCAGAAAGATCTACTATTATATCACAAACTTTAAAAGTATATTTCTCTATACTTGCAACAGGTGTGACTTCAGCTGCAGATCCAGTTAAAAAACAACCAACAAAATCAGAAATCTCTTCTGGCTTAATTTTTCTTTCTATTACCTTGATGCCTTTTGATTTTGCTATTTCAATTATACATCTTCTTGTAATTCCGTCTAAAAATGAATCTGGTATTGGAGTATGCAGCTCACCATCAGCATTCTTAAAAAATATATTCGCACCTGTTGCTTCGGCTATGTTTCCTTCATAGTCCAGCATAAGAGAATCCACATAACCCTTAGCTTCAGCCTCATGTTTTGAAAGTGTGTTAATCATGTAGAGGCCTGACGCTTTTGTGTCCCAAGGAATAGAATTTGGAGACGGTTTTCTCCAAGATGAAATATTTAATCTTATTCCTTCAATTCTAAGTTTTGGGTCAAAATAAGATCCCCACTCCCATGTAGCGATAGCAACATTAATTTTATTTTTTTGAGCTGAAATTGCCATCATCTCACTGCCACGCCAAATTATTGGTCTAATATAACCGTTTTGCGTTTTCTGAATATTTACAATTTCCTTTGTTGCTTTGTTAATTTCATCTGTGCTGTAAGGAACGTTCATCCCCATTCTTTTTGCAGAATAAAATAATCTATCTGTGTGTTCTCTTAACTTAAAAACTTCACCATCATAAACTCTCACACCTTCAAAAACAGAGCTAGCGTAATGGAGTCCGTGGCTTAAAAGGTGAACCTGGGCTTTTGACCAGTCAATATTTTCACCATTAAACCATATTTTTCCTGATCTTTTGTCGTAAGGGATAGTTTCCATAAAATAAGAATATAACGATTTTTTTCTTACAAAAAAGTATATTTCTTACTACAATAAGTCAATATAACTTACCATATATGAAAGAACTCCTTTATTTAAAAGATGAGCAGATTAAAGATTTTATCCAATTGCTTTTTTATGCCTATAGAGAAACTGTCGCAGACCCAAAAAAAATACTCACACAAAATTCATTTGGCCCAGCACATTTAAGGGCTTTAAACTTAATTGAAAGAAACCCTGGGACATGTCTTGGGGAGTTGATGTATCAACTAAAAATAACTAAACAAAGCTTAAATAGAGTTTTGAGAGATTTGTTAAAGTCAAAAATGATAAAACAAATTAAAGACGAAGAAGATACCAGAAAAAAAAATATTTTTTTAGACACAGATGGAAAAGTTTTTTTTGATAAAATTTATGAAGCACAAAAAAAAAGAATTTTTAATGCACTTAAAAGCTCTAAACCTGAATCGGTAATAAAATTTAAAGAAGTATTAAATAAAATTATAAATGGAAAAATTTAAATATCATATATTGGTAGTTGATGATGACGATAGAATTAGAGAGTTGGTAAAAGAATATCTAAATGAGAGTGGATTTATTGTTTCAACTGGAAATAGTGCCGAAGAGGCAAAAATTAGAATGAAATATTTTCGTTTTGATTTAATAGTTTTAGATGTAATGATGCCTGGACAAAATGGCTTTGAACTAACTAAAGAAATTAAAAAAAATTCTAACATTCCTGTTATACTTCTAACAGCAAAAGGAGAGGTTGATAGTCGAATTGAGGGGCTGGAAATAGGAGCTGATGATTACTTAGGTAAGCCCTTTGAGCCGAAAGAACTTTTATTAAGGATAAAAAACATTATTAAAAAAAGTAATAAGATTGATTTTAATAAAATAAATAAAATTGGTGATGCTAAGATTGATTTAAACAAAATGTTCATTCAATTAAAAGATAAAGCTAATAAAATAAATAATGCAGAAAAAAAGGTTTTACTTGAAATGCTAGCTAACCCTGGAAAAACTTACTCTAGAACACAAATTGGAAAAATTTCTAGTATTAGTCAAGAAAGGTCTATTGATGTAATGATTACTAGACTAAGGCAAAAAATAGAAGTTAACCCTAAAAACCCAAAATATTTACAAACAATAAGAGGTTCTGGTTATGTCCTTTGGATTGAATAGTTTTTTAAAAAAAATTTTACCTACAGGATTATTTTATAGATCCTTAATAATTGTAGCTACACCTACTGTTATTTTGCAGATTATTATAACCGTAGTTTTTTTCGATAGCATTTGGATCAAGTCAAATAGAGGTTTGACAAAATCTTTAGTAGGAGAGATAAAAACTTTATCAGATGTTTATACCGGTGAAGACCAAGAGCAAATAAACTACCTTACAGAACAATTTAAGTATAATTTTGATTTTGTTATTAATGTTAAAGAAGAAGAATTGCCCACTATAAGTAGAGAGAGAAAGTATAGTCCAATGGATAGATCTTTAAGACGTGAGCTGAAGCGTGTATTTGGCAGTTCAAACTATTGGTTTGACACAGTTGCTTATGAAAATCTTGTTGAAATTAAAGTAAATTCTAATGATAAAGTTATTCAAATCTTATTCCCTAAAGAAAAAATAGCGCCCTCATCTGTAAGATTGTTTATTTTATGGATTACACTTTCCTCACTACTCTTAATTTCTATTGCTATAATTTTTTTAAAAAATCAAACAAAACCAATCATCAATTTAGCAAAGGCTGCTGAAAGATTTGGTAAGGGAGATTTTGTGAGCGAGTTTAGACCATCTGGAGCATCTGAAATTAGAAAAGCTGCTTATGAATTTAACCGTATGGCTAAAAGAATTGACAGACATTTGAAACAAAGATCGGAAATGCTGTCAGGTATTAGTCATGATCTTAGAACACCCTTAACACGATTAAAATTACAGATAACCCTATTAGACCAAAAAAATATTTCTACAAAAATGTCTAAAGATATAGATGAAATGGACAGTATGCTTAGTTCGTACCTCCAATTTGCAAAATCACAAATACAAGAAGAAAGTGCTGCTACTAATGTTAACAAAATTTTTGAAGAAATTATGAATGAAAAAAATAATAAAAATTTGCATCTTAATTTTTCAAATGAAATAATTTTTGTTGCTAGAAAAAATGCTCTCAAAAGATGTTTTAACAATATTATTGAAAATGGTTTAAATTATGCAACAAATGTTTATGTCAATATAACAAAGACAGTCAGTAGAATAAATATTTCAATAGATGATGATGGTCCTGGAATTCCAATCAATCAATATAAAAATGTATTTAAACCTTTCTATCGACTTGATGATAGCAGAAATTTAAACCACTCTGGTGTTGGTCTTGGGATGTCAATAGCAGAGGATATCGTCAGATCGCACGGAGGTGGCATTGAGCTTAATGAGAGTGAATACAAAGGTTTACAAGTTAGGATTTCTTTACCTTTGTAGTCCTATTATTTTTTTTTAACAAATTTATTTGCTTTTGCTGTTTCTCAATAATTTTTTTTAAAATATTAAACTCTTCTCTTGAAACAAGTTGAAGTTTATCGATTAAATTATCACGCTTAAATTTCAAGTTGTTAATTAATTCTTTCTTAGCGTCTTGTGATGTCAAAATTCCTGTTTCTACGAAATTAGCTAGAAGTTTTAAAACTTTTTCAGAATTGTTCATAGTTAATCTTAATTGATAAGAAAAATAATATCAATTGTGATATAAACTTTTCTATGTATATCCACGATTTAAACCCTGTCTTCATCAATTTAGGTTTTCTTGAAATTAGGTGGTATTCTCTCGCTTATATTTTTGGGATTTTAATTGGGTGGTGGTTAGCCAAAAAAATAATTCTACTTAAAATTAAAAACAATATTGTGTTTTTTGATATTAAACTGTTTGATGACTTAATTAATTATATAATTATTTCAATAATATTAGGTGGTAGAATTGGGTATATAATTTTTTATAACCCCAACTATTACCTTAGTAACCCCATTGATGTTTTTAAAATTTGGCAGGGTGGTATGTCATTTCACGGTGCTTTATTAGGAATAATAATTGGTACATATTTTTTTTCAAAAAAAGTAAAAATAAATACATTTTTTTTTCTAGATGTCGTGGCAAGTGTTGCACCACTTGGAATATTTTTTGGAAGAATAGCAAATTTTATCAATGGTGAGCTATATGGAAAACCAAGTAATGTTTTCTGGGCGGTTGTATTTCCTAAGGTGGATATGTTGTCTAGGCATCCTTCTCAATTGTATGAAGCTTTGTTGGAGGGTATAATACTTTTTTCTATTTTAATCGTCATAATTTTTAAAAAGAATATCGCAATCGGTATATGCTCGAGTCTGTTCATGATTTTGTATGGTTCCTTTAGAATCCTAGCGGAACAGTTTAGGGAGCCTGATAGGCAAATTGGTTATCTGTTCGATTTATTTAGCATGGGTTCTGTTTTAAGTTTTGTTATGATTTTGACGGGGTTATTTATTTTAATTGAAATCAAAAAAAATGAAATCTATAAATAAATTTTTTCCCAAATCAAAAATAATACCGATGGATAGATTTGTTGCGAATGCGTTATATGATAAAAAGTTTGGCTATTATTCCAAGAAGACTTCTTTTGGAAAAAATGGAGATTTTGTTACTGCACCAGAAATCTCATCTCTATTCAGTGAAATTCTTGCTTTATGGGTTGTTTCATTTTGGGAGCATTTAAATAAACCAAAAATTTTTAATATTGTTGAACTTGGTCCGGGTAGTGGACGAATGAGCTCAACATTAATTAACGTGTTCAAAAAATTCCCTGACTTTTTTAACTCTATTAACATGTTTCTATATGAAAAAAGTAAAAGATTAAAAAAAGTACAAGAAAAAAAACTTTTAGGTGAAAAAATAAAATGGATTAAAAATTTTAAAAACATTAAGTCTGGACCAGTCGTATTTTTAGGAAATGAATTTTTTGATGCAATACCCATAAAGCAATATAAAAAAGTTAATAATATTTTATATGAACAATACGTAGGGCTAGAAAATAATTTTAAAATTAAATATTTTTTTAAGAAGGCAAAATTGAAAAGTAAAAAAAATCTAGAAAAATTTAATCTTCTTAAGAACCAATCTTTTATTGAGTTTCCAGAACAAGGCTTGAAAGAGTTAGACCTAGTTGTACGTGCTGTTAAGAGATTAAATGGAGGTTTGCTTTTAATTGATTATGGTTTTTTAAAACAAGAAAGTACAAACACATTACAATCGGTAAAAAATCATAAAAAAAATATGTTATTTAGTAATGTTGGTGATGCAGACATTACTTCTTTGGTAAACTTTAATTTACTAAAAACATATTTTAAACAAAAAAACCTACAAATAAACAATATAGTTACACAGGAGTTTTTTTTAAAGAAAATGGGAATTCTTAATAGAGCAAAAATACTAAGTAAAAAAATGAATTTCAAAGAAAAAGCAGAACTTTATTATAGCCTTCAACGACTTTTAAATCCTATGCAAATGGGTAGTTTATTTAAAGTAATTTTTGCCTTTAAATTAAAAAAAAAAAATTCCATAGGATTTATTTAATGTTTTTCTCGAATAAATTTAAAAATTTTAAAAATATTAGACATTGTTTTTTTTCAAGAAATAAAGGAGTTTCTGAAGGTATTTACGCCAGTTTAAATTGTGGTCTAGGTTCAAGTGACAAAAAAGAAAATATTTTAAAAAATTTAAATATAGTTTCAGGAAAAATAGGTGTTAGTCCTAAAAACTTATTTTCAATGAATCAAACTCATAGCAATAAAGTGGTTATTATTGACGAAGATAATAAGCATATTCAAAGAGTTAATTCTGATGCCTTAATTACATCTCAAAAGAATATTGCTATTTCGGTTCTTACGGCTGATTGTGTGCCTATACTAATTTATGACGAAGTTACTCAAATTATTGCCTGTATTCACGCGGGCTGGAAAGGTGCTGTTAATGGAATTATAAAAAATACACTTAATGAAATTGCTAAAATAAGTAAAAATACTAAAATTAATGTAGCGATTGGTCCGTGCATAGGTATAAATAATTATGAAGTCGGGCAAGATTTTTATGCTAGATTTATTATGGAATCAGAAAATAATAAGAAGTTTTTTTTACAATCTATAAACAATAAGTTTTTGTTTGATTTAAGAAAATATGTAAATTCAAAATTTGAGGAATTTGAAGTAAATCATATTGAAAATATTGATTTTGATACTTTTTCTGGAAGTAAAAATTTTTTTAGCTTTCGGAGATCAAAACAATCAGCAGAAAAAGACTATGGCAGATGTATTTCTGTAATAGGCTTAACTAGCGATTAATTTGTTGAAAACATCAATGTTTAACTGTATATCACAACTTCATGAAAATTTTATCTGGAACTAGTAATCCTAGATTGTGTAGGCAGATTTCCAAGCAGCTTAAGCTGAAGCTAATTAATACAAATATTAAAAGATTTGCTGATGGAGAAATCTATATAGAAATAAATGAAAATATAAGAGGTAATAGTGTATTTGTAATACAATCAACTTCAACGCCGGCTAACGATAATATTATGGAATTACTTTTGTGCATCGATGCATTAAGAAGATCTTCTGCAAAAAATATTACAGCTGTGATTCCTTACTTCGGCTATGCCAGGCAAGATAGAAAGGTTGCACCAAGAACTTCTATATCAGCTAAAGTTGTTTCAAATTTAATTACAAACGCAGGTGCAAATAGAATAGTCACGGTTGACTTACATGCTGGACAGATACAGGGCTTTTTTGATATTCCTGTAGATAATTTATTTACAACACCTTTATTTGCAAGATATATTAAAAAAAAATTTAAATCTAAAAAGCTTATCTGTGTTTCTCCAGATGTTGGAGGAGTACAAAGAACTAGAGGGCTAGCAACTAAAATAAAAGCTGATTTAGCAATTATAGATAAAAGAAGACCAGAGCCCGGCAAATCAAAAGTTATGAATATTATTGGAGATGTTAGGGGAAAAAATTGTATTATAATTGATGATATTATTGATAGTGGTGGAACAATTGTTAATGCAGTAGAGGCTCTTAAAAAAGCAGGTGCTCTTGATGTTTATGTCTTTATAACACACGCTGTTTTAAGCGGTGATGCTGCAGAAAAAATTAAAAAATCAAAAATAAAAAAATTAATTATTACAGATTCAATAGATAATTCTTTAAAAATAAAAAATAATAGTAAAATTGAGGTAATCTCCATAGCGCCTCTTATGGCTGAAGCAATAAACAGAATATCAAACTCCACTTCCGTGTCTGATTTATTTAATTAATACTTGTTTTATTGACTAACTTCAGTTAAATAGCTCATCCAAATAAAAACATGAATAATTTAAAAGCAACTAAAAGAGAGACTATTACATCTGGTCAATTGAATAAACTGAGAGAAAGTGGATTTATTCCTGGCATACTATACGGAGGGAAAAATCCTAACGCTAAAATTTCTGTTGAAAAAAAACTTATTAAAAATATTTTAAATTCTGAATCTTTTCTTTCTTCTGTTCTTGATCTTGATTTAGATGGAGATAAATTCAAAGTAATTCCAAGAGATGTCGCTTATAATGTAATTTCTGATGAGCCTATTCATATAGATTTCATGAGAGTTGTTCCTGGTACAAAAATTATTCTTGAAATTCCAGTAAAATTTATTAACAATAGCGACTGCCCAGGTTTAAAAGTTGGTGGAGTCTTAAACATAGTAAGAAGAAAAGTTGAGCTTAAATGCCCGGCAGAAAATATTCCAGAAGAAATTATTGTTGATTTAAAGGGTTTAGAAATTGGCACAAGCATTAAAATATCTTCCATTAAACTTCCAGAAAATGTAACCCCTACAATTATGGGTAGAGATTTTGTTATTGCAACAGTAGCTGCACCTACAATCATGAAAGAACCAGAGAAACCTACTGAAGGTGAGGCAGTGGAAGGTGCGGAAAGTACTGACGGTACTGAGTCTGCGGCAGCTGGAACTGAGGGAGCAAAACCTGCTGAAACAAAAGAAAGTGAAGCAGCTAAGAAAGATGACAAAGCTAAAGCTACAGATAAAAAACAGCCTGAAAAAAAATAAATAAATATGTTACTACTCGTTGGCTTGGGAAATCCAGGACCTAAGGACATCAATAATCGGCACAACATTGGTTTTAGAATTATTGATGCGGTAAATTCATATTTTAAACTATCTAAACAAAAACCTAAATTTAAAGGATTACTTACTACTGGAATTATTAATGAACAAAAAGTATATGCGATAAAACCTCTAACTTTCATGAATAATTCAGGAACAGCGATTAAAGAATTGATAGACTACTTTAAGATTGACGCCAAAGATGTAATTGTTTTTCATGACGACTTAGATATTGATTTTGGAAAAATAAAAGCAAAATTTGCTGGAAGCAGTGCTGGTCATCACGGAATTGAATCTATTGATAAATTTATTGGTAAAGATTATTCTAGAGTTAGAATTGGCATAGGGCATCCTAAAAATAAAAAAAAAGTAAATAATCATGTTCTTGAAGACTTTAAAGAAGATGAGGAAGACCAAATCAAAGAAATTGCTGAGAGCATAGTTAAATTACTTCCAACATTATTAGAAAAAAAAATAGACTTATTCTCAAGCAAAGTTAACTCTAATTTATTAACTTTAATCTAAATGGGCTTTAAGTGTGGAATAGTAGGTCTGCCTAACGTGGGTAAATCTACTTTATTTAATGCATTAACAGCTTCAAAAAATGCTGAAGCTGCAAACTTTCCTTTTTGTACAATAGATCCAAATATTGGGATAGTTGATGTACCTGATGAAAGACTTGATCATTTAGCTAAATTGTCGAACTCAAAAAAAAAAATTTATACTAATATAACTTTTGTTGATATTGCGGGTTTAGTTAAAGGAGCGTCTAAAGGTGAGGGTTTAGGAAATAAATTTCTTTCTCATATTAGAGAAGTAGATGCAATTATTCATCTAGTGCGATGTTTTGATTCTGAGGAAATTACTCATGTAAATTCTAAAATTAACCCCCTGGATGATCTAGAGACTATAAAAACAGAAATTCTTTTGTCAGATATAGATGTAATTCAAAAAAAACTAGAAAAAGGAAAAAAAAAATTATTAAACTCTAAAGAAATACAGGCTTTAGAAAAGAAGTTAGAATTATTAAATAAAGCTGAGGAAGACTCGAGCTCTCTTGATGGAGAGGAAATAAAAATTTTAAACCAATTAGGGTTACTTAGCCTTAAACCTAAAATTATAGTTTGCAATGTAGACGAAGAAAGTCTCGCAAAAGGAAATAAATATACTGAACTTGTTAAAAGTGAATTTTTAAATGAAAAAGTAGTAATTATTTGCGCTGATATAGAAGATCAAATTATGGGCCTAGATAACGATGAAAGAGAAACGTTTATGAGAGAAATTGGTCTAGGCAAAACTGGCTTAATTAAATTAATTAGAGAAGGATATGATTTGTTAAATCTGGATACTTATTTTACATCTGGACCCGAAGAAAGTAGAGCTTGGACTATTAAAAAAAATACTTTAGCTCCGCAAGCCGCTGCAGTAATACACACCGATTTTGAAAAAAATTTCATAAGAGCTGAAGCGGTGTCTTGTGATGATTTTGTTAAATATGGTAGTTCTGAAAAATGTAAAGAGAATGGTAAATTAAGAATAGAAGGAAAGGATTACATTGTTAAAGATGGCGATGTATTATTTTTCCGCGTCAACCCTTGACCATATCTTCTTCATACTAAAATAAACAAGTGTTGCCAATATTATCAAGTAGATAATAACTTTAGTTCCTGTTCTGTGTCTTGCCTCTAAATGCGGTTCTGCTGCCCAAGTAAGGAATGCAGTGACGTCTTTTGCCATTTGAGCTTGTGTGGCGTTAGTTCCATCTGTGTATTCTATTAGGTCATCAGATAAAGGACTTGGCATCTTTATCTTGTTGCCATCCATATATTTATTGTAATAAACACCAACATCTAAATCAAAATCAGCGGGCTTTTCTTCGTAACCCATTAATACAGAATAAATATAATTGGCTCCACCTGGTCTTGCTTTAACTAATACAGACATGTCAGGTGGATAAGCACCTCCATTAGATGCAATTGCTGCATTTACATTCGGATATGGTTTTACAAAATGGTCGGATGGTCTTGCAGGTCTTGTGAACATGTCCCCATCACTATTTGGTCCATCTTCAACCTCATAACTTGCTGCAATAGCTTTAACTTCTTCTAAAGTAAATTCAGGTCCACCCTTTTGACCTAAGTTTCGGTAACTTAGATATTGCATTGAATGGCATGAGGCACACACTTCTTTGTAAACTTGATAACCTCTTTGTAGAGAGTCTCTTTCAAATTTTCCTGTAATTCCTGCAAAGCTCCAATCAATTTTTAATATGTCTTTACTTGCAGAATATGCTCTTCCGCAAAACAAGGTTATTATCAAAATAATTACTGATAAATTTATAAGGTTATTTTTTTTCATTAATTATTTTATCTGACCTAGCTGATACAGCGCTAAAGCCACCTGTCAAAACAAGCTCTGAAATGCTTGCTGGTAGTGGATCTGTTTTCTCAAAAAACCCTAGAGCTGGCAAGATAACAATAAAGTGGAGGAAATAATAAATAGTCGTTATTCTAGCCAAAAATAAATAGATACCTTCTGCTGGCATCGCACCTAAATATCCAAGAGCGAGCACATCAACTACAAAAATCCAAAAAAACTGTCGATACATGGGTCTAAATACTGCCGATCTAACTTTACTAGTGTCAAGCCAAGGTAAAATTATTAGTACAAACAACGCTCCAAACATTAATATGACACCACCTAATTTATCTGGAACAGATCTTAAAATTGCATAAAATGGTAGCAAGTACCATTCAGGAACGATGTGAGCTGGCGTAACAAGTGGATTGGCTGGAATATAATTATCCGCGTGTCCTAAAACATTTGGTGAGAAAAATACGAAGCCAGCAAAAATAATCATAAACATCAACAAAGCAAAGATGTCTTTCACTGTAATATAAGGATGAAAAGGTACTGTGTCCTTTGAAGGTTTTTTAATATCAATACCAACTGGATTGTTATTTCCAGGAATATGTAAGGCCCATATGTGTAAGACTACTAAACCTAATATTAAAAATGGAATTAAGTAATGAAGACTAAAAAACCGAGTAAGAGTTGGATTGTCAACAGAGTAACCTCCCCATAACCATGTAACAACACTTTCTCCAACTAGAGGAATGGCGCTAAATAGATTGGTAATAACTGTTGCTCCCCAGAAACTCATCTGCCCCCAAGGTAATACATAGCCCATAAAAGCTGCGGCCATCATTAAAATATAAATTAACATTCCGATTATCCAAATCAATTCTCTTGGAGACTTGAATGAACCAAAAAATAGAGATCTAAAAATATGTATATAGACAGCAAGAAAAAACATTGATGCACCATTGCTATGTATGTATCTAATGAGCCATCCATAGTTTACATCTCTCATTATTTTTTCTACACTTTCAAATGCAAGATCTGCATGGGCAACATAATGCATTGCTAAAACTATGCCTGTAACTATCTGCGTAATTAAACAAAAAGTTAATATTCCTCCAAATGTCCACCAATAATTTAAATTTTTGGGGGTTGGATAATCCGATAGGTGTGCGCCTAAAGATAAAAGTGGAAGTCTATCGTTAAACCACTTTCCAGCTTTAGAACTAGGTACGTATTCATGTTCACTCATTTTTATTATCCAATCTTAATTGTGTTGTTGTCTACAAATTCATACTTTGGTATTTCCATATTTTTTGGCGCAGGCCCTTTTCTAACTCTTCCTGAAATATCATAATGAGAGCCGTGACATGGACAAAACCAACCATTAAAATCTCCTTTGTCTTTTAACGGGACACATCCTAAGTGTGTACAAACTCCTACCATAACTAACCATTCATTTTTTCCTTCTTTAACTCTTTCTTCGTCTTTTTGCGGGTCAGGTAAGTCTTTTAACTCGACTGACTTAGCTTCTTGAATTTCTTGAGGAGTTCTTCTTTTAATAAAAATCGGCTTTCCTCTCCATAAAACTGTAATTGATTTTCCTGGCTCAACCTGACTTATGTCAACCTCCGTGGTAGCTAATGCTTTAACTGACTCATCAGGATTCATTTGATGAATAAGCGGCCATATAGTTGCACCTATACCTACCGCTCCAACAGTATAACTAGCGGTAAATAGAAAATCTCTTCTGTTCTGTTTATTTTCTTGTTTGCTCATAATTAACTATTTATTATTATAGATTGTTTAATTAAAACTAATTCTGTTGTTTTTCTAGGGTCAGAGTGACACATAAATTAACTAAAAATGATAAATATAGTACTTTATAAACCAGATATACCCCAAAATACAGCTGCTATTGTTAGATTGTCGGCTTGTTTAAACTTAAAGATTCATATTATTGAACCATGTGGATTTAATTTAGACGATTCAAGGTTTAAAAGAGTTGCCATGGACTATATTAAACTTAGCCTGATAGTTAGATACCCGAGCTTTGATAGTTTTATAAAAAAAAATTTTAAATCAAGAATAATCTTGATGACCACTAAATCAAAAAAATTTTATCATCAATTTAACTTTAAAAAAAATGACTTTCTTCTTTTTGGTAGAGAAAGTGCTGGTGTACCAGACAAAATACATGAAAAAATAAAAGATAAGTTAAAAGTACCCTTGAGTGGAAATGCAAGATCGCTTAATGTAGCAATGACTGTTGCAATAGTTGCAACTGAAGCTCTTAAACAAAATAATTTTTTTAAATGAAAGACTTAATAGAAATAAAAAAGAAAAAGACTGCTGATTGGTTTAAATTTTTACAAAATAAAATTGTTAATCAATTCCAATTATTTGAAAATGAAATCTGCAAAAGAAAAACAAAAAAATTTGTTAAAAGAGAATGGAAAAAAAATAATAAAAAAGAAGGTGGTGGGACTTCTTACCTTCTAAGTGGCGGTGAACTATTTGATAAAGTTGGAATAAATCAATCAACTGTCTCTGGTCAATTTGAAAAAAAATTTAGATCTAAAATTTTAGGCGCAGAAAAAAATGGTAAATATTGGGCTTCAGGAATTTCTGTAGTTGCTCATATGAAGAATCCCAAGATGCCCGCCTTACATTTTAATACAAGATTTATTGTTACTTCTAAAGAATGGTTTGGAGGAGGTATAGATGCAACGCCAAGTTTTAAAGATACTAAGGAGAAAATAATTATTCACCAAAAATTAAAAGAAATATGTTTATCAAATCATAAGGATTATAATGAATATAAAACGTGGTGTGATAATTATTTTTATTTACCACACAGAAAAGAGTCACGAGGAATAGGAGGAGTATTTTTTGATTACGAGACTAAAAGTTGGGCAAAAAATTTTAAATTTGTACAAGATCTAGGCACTGGATTTACAGATATAACTAAACAAATAATTTTACGTAAAAAAAACTTAAAGTGGAATAAAAAAGAGAAAGAACAACAGCTATATAAAAGAGGAAGATATGTTGAATTTAATCTTTTGTATGATAGAGGTACAAAGTTCGGGTTAAATTCAGGTGGCGACACTAATTCAATTTTGATGTCTATGCCTCCTCAAGCTAAATGGAAATGAAATGGATAAAGAACCAATTACAGTTCAGGGTTTAGAAAAACTTAAATTAGAAGTAGATCAACTAAAGAATATAAAAAGACCAGGAATTGTAGCAGCTATTGCTGAGGCAAGGTCCCACGGTGACCTAAAAGAAAATGCCGAATATCATGCGGCAAAAGAACAACAGGCTCAAATGGAAAGCAGAGTTATTGAAATAAACAATACTATTGCCAGAGCAAATGTAATTGATATTAAAAAAATTGAAAATAATGGAAATATAATTTTTGGCTCTACTGTAGCAGTTAGGGATTTAGAGGTGGACAAAAAGAAAACTTATAAAATAGTAGGAAAAGATGAAGCTGATATTTCTAAAAATTTAATCTATTTTAAGTCGCCTATCGGAAAAGCACTTATAGGTAAAAGCCTTGAGGATATGATAATTGTTGAGACACCATCTGGTGAAAAGAAATTTCAAGTATTAGATATTCAATACATTTAACTTCTTAACCTTATTGATAATTAAGATGGCATCTTTTTCTTTTAAATTAAAATTACTTCCAAGCCATTCTTTTTCCAATACCTTAAGGGCAAAACCAATTTTTTTTCCATCTTCTAGGCCTTTGTTTATTATGAACTGGCCTGTATATGGAAATTTTGGGATTTCTATTTTATCTATTTCTATAATTACTTTTTTTAATGAAATAATTGAAAAATTTTTTTCCACACAATACAAAAAGCCTATTAGCTTTTTAATATTAATTTTTCCAAGATTATAAATATTTTTTTTAAGATCTTTTTTTAAATAGTTTTTTTCATTTCTAATTTTTGTGTAATTACTAGCGAAAAAACTTAGTTCTTTTTTTAATTTATTAGAGACTTTGTATTTGTGGCAAAAATATTCAAAGTTATCTTTTTCATCCACCAAAAGTATAGAAAAAATTACTTCAGGTGTTTGCGGTAGAATATTTTTTATTTCTAGGTGAGTAAAATTTTCTAACCTATCTAAATATTTAAATTCAGGAAAAGCAACTAAAAAAATGTTTTTTAAATCTTTATTTTTAGAGATGTTGCTAATATTTTTTAATTTAAACATCTTATAGAGTTCACTTAAAATTCGTTCTTGTGATAAATTTTTTATTCCATTGAGATTTAACTTGATGGCTTCTATTGTTAAAGGATCTGATAAAATGCAGCCGTAATGAATGCAAAATCTGATAAATCTTATAATTCTTAAATAATCTTCTTCTATTCTAGACGCTGCGTTTCCAATAAATTTTACTTTATTTTTTTTTAAATCATAACTGCCATTTTGTGGATCATATATTTTGCCTCTTCTATCCATGTAGATTGCGTTAATAGTAAAATCTCTTCGTTTTGAGTCTTGCTGCCAATCATTTGTAAATAAAACGTCTGCATGTCTACCATCAGTTTTAACATCTTCTCTCAATGTAGTGATTTCGAATTTTTTAGAATTTATGATAACTACAACTGAACCATGCTCGACTCCAGTTTCTACAACTTTAAAATTTGAATCTAAAAATTTTTCTTTTATTTGTTCTGGTGTAAAAATAGATGCAATATCAATATCATCAATATTTTCATTGGTTAGAAATTTTCTTACACATCCGCCAACAAACATGGCAACTTGGTTATTTTTACCCTTATTTTTTTCAAGAATATCAAATAATTTTTGAATATCTTTTGACTTGTAAAAGGGAAAAAGTATTTTTTTTATCTTGTGAAAAAAATTTATATTTTCTAATGTATTTTCCATTTATTTGGCTGGGGCACTAGGATTCGAACCTAGGATGACGGTATCAAAAACCGCTGCCTTACCGCTTGGCTATGCCCCAATATTATCGATTTGATATACCATAAATACAAACAATTAAATAGATTTTGTGGACACGCACCAATAATTTGGAAATTTCTTCTTTAAAGCCTTGGTTGCAAGTCCGACTGATTTTTTGTCATAAAATATTCCAAAACAAACTGATCCAGAGCCGGTCATTCTTGAATATAAACAATTTTTTTGTTCGCCTATTAAAGTTAAAATTCTTTGAACTTTTTTGTGTTTTTTTTCCACAATTTTCTGCAAGTCATTTACTTCATTTATTAAGAATTTACTATATTTATTTTTAGAATATATTTTAGAAAGATCTATTTTAAGAGGAGAATTAAATTTCTTAACTTTTGAATAAACATTTTTTGTTGAGCTTTTAATATTTGGATACACTAATAGAAAATAAAATTTATATTTTTTTTTGAACTTTACAATTTTTTTTAAGTTTTTTTGAAAAGAATGATTAAAAAAAAATAACCTTAAGTCGGTACCAATTTTATTTTCAAATAGTTTTAGTAATTTTTTATTTATCTTATTTTTTAAAAAATATTTAATAATAGTAACTGCATTGCTGGTCCCTCCCCCAAGCCCTGCAAATACTGGTATTTTCTTGTTTATAGAAATTTTATATCTTTTGAATTCACTTATAAGATTTTGGCTTCTCAGTATATGTAGGGCACTAATAACTGTGTTAGAATATCTGTTA
>Ga0308004_10000481_pt1 | contig 18792 bp, 19 predicted proteins | sample Neamet38_FD_203156 | JGI IMG/M metagenome (GOLD analysis project Ga0308004, IMG submission 203156) | Marine microbial communities from water near the shore, Antarctic Ocean - #38 | ecosystem: Environmental > Aquatic > Marine > Unclassified | place: Southern Ocean | collected 2014-06-06 | reverse complement strand
ATAGTATCATGAAAGAATCCGACATCATGGGAATTTCAAAAAGTAAATAAGTTAGAGATCAAAAAAGGAGAATAAAAATGGCAAAAGTAATTAAATTTGGAACAGAAGCAAGAGCTAAGATGCTTAACGGTGTAGATATTTTAGCAAATGCTGTCAAAGTTACATTAGGTCCTAAAGGCCGAAATGTTGTTATGGACAAATCTTACGGTGCACCAAGAACAACAAAAGATGGTGTTTCTGTAGCAAAAGAAATTGAGCTTGAAGATAAATTTGAGAATATGGGTGCGCAGATGGTTAAGGAAGTTGCAAGCAAAACAAATGATAATGCTGGTGATGGAACAACTACAGCAACAATTCTTACTCAGGCAATTGTTAAAGAAGGATTAAAATACGTAACGGCTGGAATGAATCCGATGGATCTTAAACGTGGGATCGATAAAGCAGTTGAGTTTGTAATCGATAAATTAAAAACTAGTTCTAAAAAAGTAAAAACTAATGAAGAAGTTGCTCAAGTAGGAACAATTTCCGCAAATAGTGAAAAATCAATAGGTGATATGATTTCAAAAGCTATGCAAAAAGTTGGCAATGAAGGTGTAATCACAGTTGAAGAAGCTAAAGGTTTTGAAACTGAATTAGATGTAGTTGAAGGTATGCAATTTGATAGAGGCTATTTGTCTCCATACTTTGTAACTAATACAGAAAAAATGATTACAGAGTTAGATAATCCTTTAATTCTTTTAGTTGAAAAAAAATTAGCAAACTTACAAGATATAGTGCCACTACTAGAAGCAGTTGTTCAAGCTAGTAGACCTTTAATGATAGTTGCTGAAGATGTTGAGGGGGAAGCTCTTGCAACTTTGGTTGTTAATAAACTTAGAGGTGGACTAAAAGTTGTGGCTGTAAAAGCTCCAGGTTTTGGTGATAGAAGAAAATCTATGCTTGAAGATCTTGGAATTTTAACTGGTGGCCAAGTTATCTCTGATGATTTAGGAATAAAATTAGAGAATGTTAAAATTACTGATCTTGGAACTTGTAAAAAAGTTAAGATTGATAAAGAAAATAGTACAATCGTTAGCGGTAGTGGTAAGAAAACCGATATTGAGGCTAGATGTAATCAAATCAGAGCGGAAATTAATGAAACAACATCTGATTATGATAAAGAAAAACTTCAAGAAAGATTGGCTAAACTTGCTGGTGGAGTCGCTGTGATTAAAGTTGGTGGAGCTACAGAAGTTGAAGTTAAAGAGAGAAAAGATAGAGTTGAAGATGCATTGAACGCAACAAGAGCTGCAGTAGAAGAAGGTGTAGTTATTGGTGGTGGTTGTGCTCTTCTTTACGCTTCTCTTAAATTAGATGAAGTTAAAGTTAAAGGCGATGATCAAAAAGCTGGTGTAGAGATAGTTAAAAAAGCTCTTCAAGCTCCAATTAGACAAATTACAGCTAACGCTGGTGTCGATGGTGCTGTCATTGTTGGAAAACTAATTGAAGGAAACAAAGCTACTCAAGGCTATGACGCTCAAAATGAGGAATATTGTGACATGTTTGATAAAGGAATTATTGATCCTACTAAAGTTGTAAGATCAGCATTACAAGATGCTGCTTCTATAGCTGGGTTGTTAATTACTACTGAAGCAATGATCGCTGACAAACCTGAAGAAAAAGATGCTGCAGGTGGCGGTGGAATGCCTCCTATGGGCGGTATGGGTGGAATGGGTGGAATGGGTGGAATGGGAATGTAATCCCCTTCCAATCTGTCTAGTTACCTAGAAAAATTTAAACCCTCGGAACGAAAGTTTCGGGGGTTTTTTTTAATCATTTTAATATCTTAATCTATATTAAATAATTAATCTTATATCTGTATAAATTAACTGTATTGCTACCGCCAATATAGCTAGCAAACCTAACCAGGCAATCCACTTATATTTTTTAATCCACTCAGAAATTAAGTTAGCTGCAACAGCCATTAAAATTATAGATAATACCAATCCAAATATTAATAAATAGTAATGGTGGCCTGCAGCACCAGCAACACCTAGGACATTGTCTAGGCTCATTGTAAAGTCTGCTAGTAAAACTGTCCAAACCGCTTTTACTAAACTTGAATTATCCACTTTGACATTCTTGTGACTTGAAGAGTCTTTGATTACGTCATCGTAAAGTTTGTAGACTATATAAAGTAATAATATTCCTCCAAATAACCTTAGTCCTTTAATCTGAAGTAAATACGCGGTCATCAATGTCAAGATAACTCTTAAAATTACAGCTCCACTAATGCCCCAAAAAACTATTTTTTTTCTCTGTGCGGGTGGAAATTTCGATGCAACCATACCAATTATAATTGCATTGTCCCCTGCTAAAACTAAATCTATAAAGATTATTTGAGTTAATATTGTGAACTTTTCAGCTGTAAATAATTCTAAAAGCATAAGGTATTCAATTCAATTTTTTTAGCAAACTTGTTATAATTTTATTTTTATTTTTATCTTTTAACGATTTTTTTGAAATTAGAATACAGGCTGAAGACTTTAATATATTACCATCCTTTAAAACTCTAAGATTGTTTGCTTTAAGTGTTGCTCCACTAGAAGTGATGTCTGTGATAATTTCGGATTGATTGGTGAAAGGATAAATTTCTGTCGATCCAAGACTATTAACAATTTTGTACTGCGTTAACCCCTTCGATAGTAAAAAATCATTTGTTAAATTAGGGTACTTTGTTGCAACTCTTAACTTACCAGTATTTCTATCTTTAAGCTCAAAAGAAATTTCTTCAAGATCCGCAATAGTTTGGACATCTATCCAAGCATTTGGCACAGCAACAATAAGATTCGCAAAACCAAAATTTAACCGAGAAAAAACCTGAATATTTTTTTTAATACCTGGTAAAGACTCTTTTAATAAATCAAAACCAGAAATTCCTACATCTAAAGAATTGTCGGCTAACCTTTCCACAATTTCTCTTGCGTGCGAAAAAATAACTTCATTTGTGCTAAAATTTTTTATTTCACTCAAGTATTTTCTTTTTGAATCTTTAATCGATAGTTTATTTTTTTTAAAAATTTTTAATGATTCTTCTTTAAGTCTGCCTTTACTAGGTAGTCCTATTTTAATTAATTTACTCATAATTTTAAAATATTGTCATAGTTAATAGCTCCACCTATTGCAGCAACCTTAGTTTTTGCTCCTAGAGTCTGCATTAGATTATCGTATCTGCCACCCGATGCTAGATTGAGACTTTTTGATTTTTTGTAAATTTCAAAAACAAGACCAGTGTAATACTCAGCACTTCTACCAATATTAGCGGAAAACATAGTATCATTATTTTTGAGCTTTAAATCGAAAACATCAAACTGATTTAGTTTTAAATTTATTTTATTCTTGATTTCAAATTTTTTAAGCTCATTTTTTGCATTTTTTAAAGGACAATTAATATTTAAAAAATCTCTTATAATCTGAGCAACTCTTGCTCCGTTAATATTAGACCTTGGCTCTTTTATTTTTTTTTCAAATCTATTTAAAATTTCGTTAATTTTTCTACCTGCTATCTTCTCATTTTGTTTTAATTTCTTCATTTTAAAGTAAGATTTTTTATCAAGTTCAAATACATTTTTTTGTAGATCTGAATTTGACTCAAGTCTCATGACTAGTTCCTTAAAATAATCGTGTCTCCAAAAATGCCTCTTCAATCTTAATCTCCATCTTGAAGGTAATTTTAAGGAATCGACTAATGAGTAAAAAATATTAATGTCATTAATTTTTATTGTTGTTTTGTATTTGATAACTTTTTTTAAAGACTGATCTATTAAATTAATGATCTCTGTATTTGATTGTAAATTAGATGAACCTATTATTTCACAGCCTAATTGATTTCTTACGAGTGACTCTTTGCCAAAAGTTCTTCTGTAAGCTTGATCAAAATATGCATATTTATAAATCCCTCTTTTTATATTCTTAATATAATCCAAACATGCAGAAATGGTTAAGTCTGGTCTTAAACTAAAGTTTTTGCCATTATCGTCTTCGAACGAAAGTAGTGATTTTTTAAATATTTCTCCAGATCGTTCTATTATAATTTTAGATTCAATAATATTTTCAAATTCTTTGACTTTAAAACCTTTTTTTTTAAAAAGATTTAATAAAGCTTCAGAGTATTTTTTTGATTTCATTGGGTAAATTCTCTATTTCAGTTTTGCTTTCTTTTCCTGATTTAAGATCTCTTAAAGTTGGTTTTCCTATTTTTATTTCATCTTCTCCGTATAAGATTACAGCAGGAGAACCGATCTTATTTGCGTATTGCATTTGTTTTTTTAGATTACCTTCTCCAGGGTAAACCTCTGAACTTATATTTGCCTCTCTAAGTTTTTTTAAAATTTTTATATAATCTTTAATATTTTCTTTACTAAAAACACAAATCACCACAGGTTTATTTGATTTTATATTAAATTCTTTTTTTTGCATTAAAGCATAAACTAATCTGTCTATACCAATCGAAATTCCAGTTGCAGGACAATCTAAATTTCCAAAATTACTTACAAGGTTGTCGTATCTACCTCCTCCACCAATAGAACCAAATTGAATTGGTTTTCCTTTAGAATTTTTTACTTCAAAATTAAGATTAACCTCAAAAATTGGTCCAGTATAGTACTCAAGTCCTCTAATAATGGATGGATCATATTCATAGTTAGTAAAATTATATGCTTCAAATATTTTTATGATTTCAAGAATATCGCTTGTACTAGGTTTTGTTTCTTTAATTCTTTTTTCAAGCATTTTTATTTGTTCTTCGTTAAGATCAGCACCTTTCGTAAAATCTCCAGATTTATCTTTTCTACCTTTGCCTAAAATTTTTTTTACTTCTTCCCAGCCAAGTCGATCTATTTTATCTAGAGCACGTAATGTGACTGCGGACTGTTCGTCTGATTGGATTTTTAATTCACCAAAAAGTTCTTTAGTAAATTCTCTTGATGAAATTTTAACAGTGTAATCTTCTTTGGTTAGACCACATTTTTCTAAAATTTCTGAAATAAGGACACACAATTCAGCGTCCGCTTGTAAGTTTTTAGTTCCTACATAATCTGCGTCAAATTGGAGGAATTCCCTAAATCTTCCTGGGCCTGGTTTTTCATTTCTCCAAACTGTTCCTAACTGATAACGCTTAAAGGGTTTGGGAATTTCTAAATAATTTTTTGCAACATAACGAGCTAGTGGAGCAGTCAAGTCGTAACGAAGTGAGAGCCAACTTTTTTCATCCTTAAAAGAAAAAACACCTTGGTCAGGTCGCTCTTTGTCAGGTAAAAATTTTCCAATACTGTCTGTATACTCAAAACTTGGAGTTTCGAGATATTGAAATCCATACTTAATCATAACTTCTTTAATATTAGAAATTATAAAATCACGGGTTAGTAATTCTTTCTCTTGTCTGTCAACAAACCCCGAAGGTAACTCTTTTGAAGGTTTTATTTTTATTTCTTTTTTCATTTTTTTTGGTACAGCTGGGTGGGCTCGAACCACCGACCCCTAGTTCCACAAACTAGTGCTCTAACCAACTGAGCTACAGCTGCATACCTTTGTTTTTATCTTAGTTTTGGTTAAATTTAAATTTATATATGTGAACAATTATAAGCTAAGTGATAGCCGAAGATGCACTCTGTGGAGTGTTTTATATATGTAGATAATTTTTTTATTATAATCATGGGCCGTTTTTAACAAAATATGTATGATTTACAAGATTAGTATTACTGGGATTGAAACTAATTAAATTTTCTATCCCAATAATTTACGAATTGGAAGTAATTAGGCTTTCTGCAATTTTACTGCTGAAGGACCTTTATCTCCATTCTCAACTTCGAAAGTTAACTCGTCACCTTCGTTCAAGCTACCCATGCCTGAATCTGCTACAGCTGATGAATGAACAAACACATCTTTTTCTTTATCGTCTCTTTCAATGAAACCATAACCTTTAGTACCATTGAACCATTTTACTTTTCCTTTTAGTGTACTCATATTATTTTACTTTTCCTTTTTTATTGTTAATTTACGTACTCGAAAGTTCGAACACGCAATTCGTTATTAACGGGATAAAACTGTATATTTGAAGTTCATGTCCTGATAATTTTTGAATTCTGAAATAAGGTTTAAGCTTTCTGCAGTTTTACTGCTGAAGGACCTTTGTCTCCATTCTCAACTTCGAAAGTTAACTCATCGCCTTCATTTAAAAACTTTAAACCTGCGTCTCTAACGGCTGATGAATGAACAAAAACATCTTTTTCTTTATCGTCTCTTTCAATAAAACCATAACCTTTGGTGCCATTGAACCATTTTACTTTTCCTTTTAGTGTACTCATATTGTTTTACTTATCCTTATTTAGTATTATCTTAAATTAGTAAATATTTACTAACTTTGCATCTTTAATAGAATTAGCTTTGTTATGTCAAGGAATGTTTAATTGTTCAAAAAGAATACCTACTTAATTGTCTATTATGTAACACTATATAGAGTAATTAATGCCGTTAAAATCAATACTATTAAGCTGTAATTTCTAGTTTTGTTGTTATTAAATTCTCTCTTTATTTTTAAAAGAAAATGTTCTTTGTACCCCAAACTGCTTTCTGTAAGACTAGCGGATTCTGTAAATCCTTTATCTCTTCCTATTTTTAAAAACCTAGCTTTTCTATCATCATAAATCTCATCTCTTGAAAAGTTTTCATAATGTTTTAAGTTTTTAATAATTGAATGTTTAACATCTTGCGCTATGGTTTCTATGTCCCGATGGGCCCCGCCTACTGGCTCTTTAATAACTTCATCGATGATACCTAATTCTAATAAGTCTTTTGCTGTTAATTTCATAGCTTCTGCAGCTTGTAAAGATTTGCTTGGATCTCTCCATAAAATAGAAGCGCATCCCTCCGGTGAAATTACAGAATATATTGAATTTTCTAACATAATAACTTTATTCGATGATGCTAATGCAATAGCTCCACCTGAGCCACCTTCCCCAATAATAATAGAAATATTTGGAACATTAAGAGACATACTGCATTCAATTGAATTTGCAATGGCTGATGCTTGTCCTCTTTGTTCCGCACCAAGCCCAGGGTAAGCACCTGGTGTATCAATAAAAGAAACAACAGGTATTTGAAATCGATTTGCTAGCTGCATAAGTCGAATACATTTTCTGTATCCTTCTGGTCTCATCATACCAAAATTTCTTTCTATTCTACTTGTAAGATCCTCTCCTTTTTCTTGCCCGATAACTAAAACAGATTTATTGTCAATTAAGCCAAACCCAGCTATGACAGATAGATCGTCTGAAAAAAGTCTGTCACCTGACAGTGCTGTAAAACTTGAAAATATTTTTTTTATGTAAAAATTTGCTCTAGGTCTGTCTTCATGTCTAGCAACTAAAGTTTTTTGCCAGCTATTTAAATTTTCATAAGTTAATTTTAGTTTACTATTAATCTCATCTTCTGTTTTTTTAATTTTTTGAGTATTTACTTCTGAAATACCTTCTGAGCCAAATGGGTTTTTAAGACTATCTAAATCTGTCTCTAACAATTTAATCTCTTTTTCAAATTCTAAATAATTTTTCATAGTGCTTTATAAAATTTTTAATATAGTTCTCTTTTTAATAGAATTCAATTAAGTCATAAAAATGACAAGTATTATAATTATAGTTTTAGCAATTGACTTTAGCCAAAAGCTAGGTCAATTTGTTGAAAAACGAGAGAGATTATTTTAATATATAGCCGGTAGAGTAACTCCCTTAGGAAACTTTCAAGCAAAAAGACCAACTAATTTAAAATCTGGAAAGAGATGAGATATCACCAAAAGATTAAGACTCTTAGGTGCCAAAAGAGATAGGATATAATTTGATACATTATGAATAAAATTAAAAAAAAAAACCTTTCGGTAAGCTCTGTTTTACTTGAATTTATAGATAAAGAAGTAATTCCTGGCACAGGTATCGATGTAGATGATTTTTGGGAGAAATTTGATTCTGCTGTTCATGAGCTCGCACCTATTAACAAAGCTTTAATTCAAAAAAGAGAAGCTATTCAAAAAAAAATAGATACGTGGCATCTAGCTAATAGAGACAAAGATTTAAGCAAAGAGGAATATATAAAATTTCTCAAGTCAATAAATTATATAATTGAAGAAAAAAATGATTTTCAAATAACTACTCAAAACGTAGATGATGAAATAGCTAAAATTGCAGGTCCTCAGCTTGTAGTTCCAATTGACAATGCGAGATACGCTATTAATGCAGCTAATGCACGCTGGGGAAGTTTGTATGATTCGCTTTATGGAACTGATGTTATTTCTGAAGCAGATGGTGCTACTAAAACTGGTTCTTATAATCCTATTCGAGGCAATAAAGTTATTGAATACGCAAAAAAATTTTTAGATAAAAACTTTCCATTAGTAAATGAGAGCTGGAAAAATATTTCAAAAATTTCTCTTGATAATATTTTACTTAAAAATAAAACACAGCTAATTGGTTATAATGGAACTAAGAAAGATCCAATATCTGTTTTACTAAAAAATAATAACTTGCACGTAGATATTGTTATTGATGCTAAAAGTAAAATTGGTAGCACAGATAAAGCTCACATAAGTGATGTTGTTATTGAATCAGCTATATCTACTATAGTTGATAATGAAGACTCAGTTGCAGCAGTTGACGCAGAAGATAAAGTAAAATGTTACAGAAACTGGCTTGGTATTATGAAGGGTACCTTGCAAGCTAAGTTGGAAAAGAATGGAAAAGAATTCATAAGAAAGTTAAATCCAGACAGAACGTACGAAGGAGTTGATGGTAAAAAAATAACGCTGCATGGTAGAGCTTTATTATTAAACCGTAATGTTGGTCATTTAATGACTAATCCATCTATTATTTTAAAAGATGGTTCTGAAATTCCAGAGGGAATAATGGACACTTTTATAAGTGTTCTATGTGCAAAGCATGATTTTAAAAATAGAACTAATTCAAGAACTGGTTCTGTTTATATTGTAAAACCAAAAATGCACGGACCCGAAGAAGTTGCTTTTACAAATACAATTTTTAGTAAAGTAGAAGATGTTTTAGGGCTTGAAAGAAATACTATTAAAGTTGGCATAATGGATGAGGAAAGACGAACTACAATAAATTTAAAAGAATGTATTCGAGCTGTTAAAGATAGAATAGTTTTTATTAATACTGGATTTTTAGACAGAACTGGTGATGAAATGCATACTTCGTTTGAAGCGGGACCTATGATTTTTAAGGGAGATATGAAAAAATCTATTTGGTTAAATACGTATGAAGACTCGAATGTTGATATTGGTTTGGCTTGTGGGTTATCTGGTAAAGCTCAAATTGGTAAGGGCATGTGGGCAATGCCTGATCGTATGGCAGATATGATGAATCAAAAAATTAACCATCCATCAGCTGGAGCTAATTGTGCTTGGGTACCCTCGCCTACCGCTGCAACCCTTCATGCTACGCACTACCATCAAATTGATGTATTTAAAAAACAAACAGAACTTAAGATGCGAACAAAAGCTAAAGTAGAAAATATTTTAACTATTCCAGTTGCAGACAGACCCAACTGGTCGGTAGAAAATATTAATAAAGAATTAGAAAATAATGCCCAGAGTATTTTAGGTTATGTCGTAAGATGGGTAGATCAGGGTGTGGGATGTTCTAAAGTTCCTGACTTTAATAATATTGGTTTAATGGAAGACAGAGCAACACTTAGAATATCATCTCAACATATGGCAAATTGGTTGCACCATAATATTTGTACTACAGAACAAATATTGAATGTTATGAAAAAAATGGCAGCAGTAGTTGATAAACAAAATAGTAATGACAAAAATTATGAACCAATGGCAATAGATTTTAAAAAATCTATTGCTTTTTTAGCAGCTTGTGATTTAGTTTTCAAAGGTCGTACTCAGCCGTCTGGTTATACAGAGCCTTTACTTCATAAACGAAGATTAGAGAAAAAGATCAAAGATTTACAAAAGCTTTAATTCCATTTAAGATATATTGAATACTTAAACCTGCTAAAACAATTGCTACTATTCTCGAGAATACACTTATAATTCTTTTATTAATTATTTTTTCTGATTTAGCGGCAAGAAATAAAATAATAAAAGTTGCTAATGTTGCGGTAACAAGAGCAAGCATGCCGATAGCTTGTTTTGAAATATCATTCCCTGTAGCACTCACAGATACAATGACTGATGTTATTGCTGCCGGTCCTGCAAGTAAAGGGGTAGCGAGTGGGAAGATACTCAATTTGTCAGAAGTAAAATTAATATCTTCTTCTTTTCGTTGATGTCTTTTGTCAAAGAGCATCTCTAGAGAAATAATAAATAAAATAATTCCACCGGCTATTGTGAAAGCTGGAAAAGAAATTTTTAAATAAGCTAAAACACTATTGCCCAGTAATCCAAAAAATAACAAAATAAGTGTTGCTATAAAAGTTCCATGTAGTGCTGTTTTTATCTTTTCTTTTACATTTAGGTGTTCAGTAACAACTAGAAATAGAGGTGTGCTACCAATAGGATCGATAACGATAAAATAAAAAATAAAAGTTTTTAAGAATAGTTCAGTCATAAAAAATTTGTTATTCCTCTGTTACTGGAACTCTATTTTTGAAGGCAGAATAAAGAGTGCCATCATCTAACTGCTCGATCTCACCTCCTACTGGTAAGCCTTGTGCAAGCTTAGTGATTTTAATCTTATCATTTTTAATTGCATCTTCAATATAATGTGCTGTTGTTTGGCCTTCTATTGTTGCGCTCGTAGCAATAATAACTTCTTTGAGACTATTTTTCTTAACTCTTCTGACTAAGGAATCAATTAATAAGTTTTTTTGTTCATAATTTTCATTTGAATTTAAAGTCCCTCCAAGAATATGAAAATGCCCCTTGTAAATACTTGAAGATTCTATAGCCCACATATCTGCCAGGTTTTCTACAACACAAATTTTATCAAAAGTATTTTTACCTTCACAAACACATACTTGATCTATTACTTTAAGATTTCCACAATTTAAGCATCTAACTACACTTTTATAAACTTTAGCTAATGACTGAGCTAATGGCTTAACCATACTTTCCTTGTTATTAATTAATTTTAAAATTATTCTTTTTGCAGACTTTGGACCTAAACCAGGTAATTTTGCAAAAAGTTTAATTAATTCTTCTATGGCTGGAATTTGATTGTGCATTTAAAAAGGAAACTTTAGATCAAAAGGTAAGTTCATTCCACCAGTGGCTTTTGCCAGTTCTTCTGAGGATTTTTTTTTTAATTTTTCTTTTGCGTTATTGTAAGCAGCTATAATTAAATCATTGATAATTTCACTTGTCTCTTTTTTTGCCTCATCGCTCACAATGATCGTTTTAATTTCATAATCTCCAGTTAAAATAACTTTAACTAGGTTTCCTCCAGCTTCGCCTTCGACTTCTATGTTCTTAATTGAATCCTGTGCAGCTTTCATTTTAGCTTGCATCTCTTTAGCTTTTGAAAGCATGTCTGTAAAATCAGGCATCTTCTTCTTCCGTAACATTAATAAGCTTTGCGTCTGGAAAAACTGAAACAAAATCTTTAACTAAATCACTATTTATTTCTTTTTCCAGTTTATTTTTTTTCTCAGCAAGATTTTTTTCATAAACTGTTTTCTCACCTTGATCCTTGCTTAGAGAAATAATCCATCTTTCACCTGTCCATTTTAATAGCTTCTCTGCTAAAATTTTAATGAAATTTTTGTTAAGTTTTTCGTTAAAAGTTATATTTATTTTTCCTGGTGTGAAACTTACTAAGCTAACATTTCTTTCTAAGTCATATTTTAGCTCAACTTCTTTTTCTTTTGTAGTAGTTTGGATTAGATCTTCGAAAGTTTTTATCTCTGAAGATTTTGGTACTTCAGACTGAAGGACTGGGCTTTTTATGATTTTTTCTTTAATTTGATCAGTACTTTTGAGCTGATTTTTGTAAACACTTGATATTTTTGTGTCGTCCAACTCATTGGCTTCTTTTGGTGCGGTTTTTTTTGACAATAAAAATTCTTTATTTGAGTATGATTCTATTGAAATTTCTTCACTTTGATTAATATTCTTAAGATGCATTAATTGCATAACATACATTTCTAAAGCTAAACTTTCATTTCCCACGATTCTTAGGTCTTCCATTGTTTTAATTGTGAGTTGCCAAAAAATTCCTAAATCCTGTGAGTCCAAGTTTTTTGAGTAGCTGTCAATTAGTTGAAGTTCAGATTCTGAAATCATTAAATCTTTTTCAATAGGACCTAGATTAATTCTTCTATTAAATAAATAAAGTATTTCTAAAACATCATTTAAAAAGTTTTTTGCATCAAGACCATTATCAATCAATTCTTTTAGGTGGCTAACAGACTCTTTTTGATTGCCTGATAAAATTTCTTTAAATAGAAGTATCAATTTACTTCTATCAGCGAGACCTAACATTAGTCTTACATCTTGATCTTGTATTTCTTTATTTTTTATACTTTGACTTACTAAAGCTCGGTCTAGTAAAGAGATAGCGTCACGCACTGACCCTTCAGATGCTCTTGCAATAAGTTGGAGTGCACTATCTGAGATAGTCCCGTTTTCTTTTTTGGAAATTTCTTTGAGATGTAAAAATAGTTTCTCTAAGTTAACTCTTTTTAAATCAAATCTTTGACATCTAGAGAGAATTGTAACTGGAATTTTTCTAACTTCTGTTGTTGCCAAAATGAACTTTAGCCTTGCTGGTGGTTCCTCTAGCGTTTTTAGCAGACCATTAAATGCCTGTTTTGACAGCATGTGTACTTCATCAATAATAAAAATTTTAAATTTAGCACTGGTTGGACTATACTTTGCATTTTCAATTAATTCTCTTACATCATCGATACCAGTTTTTGATGCGGCATCCATTTCTAAAATATCCATATGATTAGAATTAATTATTTCTAAGCAAGAATCACAAAATTTCTCTGAGGAACAATTTATTTCTTTATCTGAATTTTTTAAACAATTTAAAGCTTTAGCAATTAGTCTTGCTGTAGTTGTTTTTCCAACTCCTCTTATTCCGGTTAATAAATAAGCGTTAGGAGTTTTGCCTAGCTTAATAGCATTAGTAATAGTTTGAGCCATTACCTCTTGGCCAATAAGATCTTTAAATTCTTGAGGCCTATATTTAAGTGCTAATATTTTGTTATCTATCATTATAGTTAAAGAGGCAGGCAACAACCTGAAAAAATTTCACTACGGCTGCATCCTTTCAGACCTGACCGGGTTTATGAAACATCCACCTGATGCCAACCTCAGTATGGTTATATCAAGATCAATTTGATTACTGCAAGGCTAGATTAAACATTTTGTGGACTATTTCTGCCTAAATACTGAGGCCTCATAAACACCAAGAATATCTAGGCTCTCCGTATGAAATCCGAGCTCTTCTAAGCTTTTTTGAACTGGTTTTTGCTCAATATGACCTTCAAGATCTAGGTAAAAATTGACTTGTTCAAAACTATTTTTAACAGAAAAACTTTCAAGCTTAGTTAAATTAATCTGATTTGTAGCAAAACCACCTAAGGATTTATACAAAGCGGAAGCTTCACTTTTTAAACGGAATATACATGTCGTTATATATTTCTTATTTTTATCATATTCTAATTGATTGATATTTTTACCCATCACCAAGAAACGTGTAACATTACTAGCTTCATCCTCAATATTTTTTTTTAATATTTTTAATCCATAAATCTTAGCTGCTAGTTCAGATGCAATAGCTGCTATGGAGTTATCACTGCTGGCAGCTAAATCTTTAGCTGATCCAGCTGTGTCTGCAGATATAATACTTTTAAAATTATTTTTTTTTATAATTTCCTGACATTGCCCAATAGCTTGAGCATGACTCCTCACGTATTTAATGTCTTTAAGCTCAGCTTCATTTCTGCTTAATAAACAGTGTTCAACTTTCTGGTAATGTTCTGCGTAAATTTGTAATTTAAACTTGGGTAATAAATAATGAATATCAGCAACTCTTCCAGCTAATGAGTTCTCAATAGGAATAATAGCTTTATAACTCTCATCGTCAAACACTGTTTTAAAAGTTTCTTCAAAAGTTTTACAATTTTTGACTTCTGCTTCTTTAAAAATTTCTCCACAAGCAATATGTGAATAGGCACCTTTCTCTCCTTGAAACGCTAATTTAATTTTTGTCATTTATTTTTCCATTACTTTTCTTATGGCTATTAAGTCTATTTCTGTATCGACACTTAATGGACAGGCGCCAATATAGCCCACATCAATTTTCATTTTATCTTCGAGAGCTCTTAGCTGTTCAAGTTTTCTTTCTATTTCGAGCTTGCTTCTCTCTAAACCTACATATCTTATAAGAGCTTTGTTAGTAAAGGCATAAATACCGACGTGATGATAAGTAAGTTTGCTTAATGGTTCGCTGGAAATTCTAAAAAAATCTACAGCATTCGCAAAAGATCTATTTTTAATATCGTTATCAACAACAACCTTAACAACATTTGGGTCTTTTTCCTCACGACCATTTTCAATATTAGATGCTAAGGTACCAATATCACATAAATTTTTTTTCATATGTTCTGCTAAATCTTTAATTGCTTGAGGATTTAAATTTGGCATATCACCTTGAAAATTAATTATAATTTTAGGTATAGATTTTAATTTTTTCTCAAAAACTTCAAAAACTCTGTCTGTTCCAGTTTCATGTTTATCGCTTGTTAGTGTTGCTAGGCCACTATGACTTTTAATAAGATCAAAAATTTTTTGATCAGGTGTTGCCACTATTACTTCGCCAACATTTGAACTTTTGGCAACGTCATATACATGAAGGATCATCTCTTTTTTATTAATAAGTTTTAAAGGCTTATTGGGAAGCCTTTTAGCGTTTAGTCTTGATGGTATTATTATTGCAATGTTACTCATAATTATGCGTCCCTTAGACGCAAACAAAGGAACTAAATTTTTAAGTTATTTTTAATATAGTCGTGTTATACGTCAAATAGTAATTATCAAATTTATGGATAGTTTTGAATTAAATAAAATTATAGCTGCTGTACTTATGACTGTATTAATAGTCATAGGAATTAACAAAATTGGTGACTCGATTTTTCACGTCGAAAAACCCAAGCAATCGGCCTACAAAGTTGAAGGAGTTGAATTAGTATCTTCAACTGGAACAGCAATTAAGGTCAAGGAAGTTGCTCAACTTGATATTAAAGAAATTTTAGCCTTGGGAGATGCTACTCATGGTGAAAAAGTATTTAAAAAATGTAGCGCCTGTCACATTGTTGCTAAAGGAGGAAAAAATTTAATAGGCCCTGCTCTTTATGGAGTTGTAGGACGAGCTACTGCATCTATACCAGATTATGCTTATTCATCTGCTTTAAAAGCTCACGGAAAGAATTGGAGCTTTGAAGAATTGAATGCTTTTTTATTAAAACCTAGATCTTATATAAAAGGAACCAAAATGGCTTATGCAGGTTTAAGAAAAGATAAAGATAGAGCTTCGGTTATTTTATATTTAAACAATCAGAGTGATAGCCCTCTTCCAAGACCTTAATTCAAACACCAATTAATAATACTTTTTTGTACATGCACTCTATTTAGAGCTTGTGTCCATACCACAGATGATTTGCCATCAATTATTTCATCTGTAACCTCATCACCTCTACTTGCGGGTAGACAGTGCATGAAAATAGCATCTGTCTTTGCAAGTTTCATTAATTTTTTATTTACTTGGTATCCTTTTAAAAGTTTTTTTTTATTATTCTTATCTACTTTGTCATTCATAGAAATCCATTTATCTGTCATGATACAATCTGCATCTTTAGCTGCTTCGGAAGGATTTTTAGTAATATTAATATTAGCTTTGTTTTTTTGAGCCCAGTCTAGAATTTTTTTGTTAGGTTTGTATTTGTTTGGACAGCCAATATTAAGTTTAAAATTAAATTTTGTAGCAGCTTCGATAAAAGAGTTAGACATATTATTATTAGCATCACCTAACCAAGCAATTATTTTTCCTTCTATGCTTCCTTTTATCTCTTCAAAAGTTAAAATGTCTGACATAACTTGGCAGGGATGACTTAGTTCAGACAATCCATTGATTACCGGAATATCGGAATGTTTAGCAATATCTTCTAGATTTTTATGTGATGACGTTCTTATCATTACAATATCTGCATATTCTGAAAAAACTTTAGCAGTATCTTTTGTAGACTCATCACCTTTTCCATAATGAGTCCCATTCGGATTTAAAACGATAGAGGAGCCGCCTAATTGTTTGACCGCAATATCAAAAGAAATTCTTGTTCTTGTTGAGGGTTTTTCAAAAATCATAATCATAGATTTGCCAGCAAAAGGTTGATCAAAATCAGCGGCTGATTTGTTCAATTCTTTTCTTTTTGATTTTCTAGTTTTTGCTTCTTCTATAATTCCCCTTAATTCTTGAGAAGAAAGGTCTGAAATATTTAAAAAATTTTTCATTTAAAAGTTTTGCATACTTTTCTTAAAATTACTATCGCTTGGTCAATATTCTCTTTTTTGACATTTAGTGGTGGTAGTAATCTAACAACATTTTCTGCAGCTCTTATTGTTAGTAGTTTATTATCTAAAAGTTTTTTTATAAATACATTGAGTTCAGGTGATATTTTTATACCTATCAGCAACCCAACACCTCTGACTTCTTTAATTATTTTTGGAAATTCAGACTGTAATTTATGAAGTTCTTTATGAAAATAATGTGCAACTAGTTGAACGCCTTTTAAAAAATTTTTTTTTAAAATTAGATCTAAAACAGCATTACCAACACTCATTGCTAGCGGGTTTCCTCCAAATGTTGATCCATGAGAGCCTGGCGTCATACATGAGGCTACTTTTTTGGTCATAAGACATGCTCCTATAGGAAATCCACCTCCTATCCCCTTTGCAATAGGAACTATATCGGGCGTAATACCTCCGTACTCATAAGCAAAGAATTTTCCTGATCTTCCTATTCCGCATTGAACCTCATCTAGAATAAGTAAAATATTTTTTTTATTACATAGTTTTCTTAACCCTTTTAAGCAGTAATCAGGAATGACTTTGATGCCTCCTTCTCCCATAATTGTTTCCACCATTATAGCTGCAGTTTTTTTTGTAATAGATTTTTCCAGACCCTTGTGATCAGCAAAATCAAAATGATCAAAACCATCTACTTTTGGTCCGAAACCTTCTGTGGACTTTTTATTATTGCTTGCAAAAATTGTAGCTAAAGTTCTACCGTGGAAGCTATCATTCAAACATAAAATTCTATTTTTTTTCGGTTGACCTTTTGAATAAAAATATCTTTTAGCTACTTTAATTGCCAGCTCAGTGGCTTCTGCACCTGAGTTTTGAAAAGCCACATAGTCTGCAAATGTATGCTGTGTAAGTCTTTTTGCTAATCTTTCTTGCTCTAAAATTATAAATGCGTTGGAAACATTCCATAGCTTTTTAGATTGCTTGTTAATAGTTTTAACTAAATGATTGTGGCAATGACCAAATGAATTAACTGCAATACCTTGTACGAAATCTAAATATTTCTTTCCATCAGTTGAATAAAGATAACAACCTTTACCTTTTACAAAAGAAATTTTTTTTCTATTATAGTTTTTTAATAACGCACTCATAATTAAGATTTTATTTTGTAACCTTTTTTATACAATAAATAAGCAGTCATCCACATAATAAAGCTTAATACTGTTAAATAAATTAATCCTACAGTAATTGATCCATCTGACTGTTCAATAAAACTATATCTGAATCCATCTATCATGTAAAAAAATGGGTTAGCTTTACTAATTGTATGAAGATAACCTGGTAATTTGTCGATAGTATAAAAAGTTCCTGATAAAAAAGACAAAGGAATAATAATAAAATTAGTTACAGTTGCCATGTGATCAAATTTTTCAGCCCAAAGACCGGCTATGATACCAAGTGCACCGAGAATAAAAGAAGACAAGAAAGTATATGCAATTAAAGTAAGATAATTTTTAATTTCAAAATCTATAATTAGATGAAAAATACATATTGAGATAAAAGCAATCATTACACTTCTAGTAACAGAAGCAAGTGTTACAGCTGTGGTTACCTCTCCTGCAGATAAAGGAGCATATAAAATATCAACTATATTTCCTTGTATCTTTCCAATCATAAAGGATGAGGCAGAATGTGAGAATGATTGTTGGATAACTTGCATTGCGACTAAGCCCGGTGCTAAAAAATTAATAAAAGGCACGCCCAAAACATTACCTCTATCAGTGCCTATAGCTAGTGACAAAACTAATAGAAAAAGTAACGCAGAAATAAGAGGAGAGAAAATAGTTTGAATCCAAACGTTCAAAAATCTTAAAACTTCTTTTTTGTAAAGTGTCCAAGCACCGATCCAGTTAACAGAACCAAATCTTCTTATTCCTATTTTATACTTTGAACTAATTTCAACCATAGGCAGTGTTATATCTTTTTAAACCTAAAAAACTTGTGCAAAACTAATATTTTAGTCGAATTTACTAGTATTTATCTGCTACGCATACTAGATAATGAGTTATATTAAGTTAATTCACTATATATAGATAATATTAGTTATATGAGCTGGACAAACAATAAAGTGCTAAAACTCAGAGAACTTTGGACTAAAGGTCATACAGCTAGTGAAATAGCAGGTATGCTAGGTGAGACAACTAGAAACGCTGTTATCGGAAAAGCCCATCGTTTAAATTTGGAAGAACGTGCGCCTTCTAAAGCTA
>Ga0308004_10000479_pt1 | contig 18798 bp, 18 predicted proteins | sample Neamet38_FD_203156 | JGI IMG/M metagenome (GOLD analysis project Ga0308004, IMG submission 203156) | Marine microbial communities from water near the shore, Antarctic Ocean - #38 | ecosystem: Environmental > Aquatic > Marine > Unclassified | place: Southern Ocean | collected 2014-06-06 | reverse complement strand
GATAAAGGTTCAGCTTTAAGCTCAATGGGCCTTAAGCCAAAAATTGTTCATTAAAAAAAATGAAAAAGTATTACACAAGAGTGTGTAATTTTGCTTATGGTAAATCATCAATAAAGTTAGTTAAAAAAAAAAAAAACCTGCCATTAAATGGTAATAAGGAACTTTCATTTAGTCAGATTGAAATTATCACACGGGACTCAAAAAAAAAAATTAACCTTAAGGATATAAAAAGATTACCTAAATTACTAAGGGAAAAAATTGATAAAGAGCTTAAAATTATTGTAAAAAAAAATAACAATTTCTCGAATTTAAATTTTAAAAAAATTCCTAACATCATGGGTGTATTAAACCTAACACCAGATAGTTTTTCTGATGGTGGTAAATTTAATAAAAAAAAACAAGGATTAAAACATGCAATCGATTTATTTAGACTTGGTGCAGATATAGTTGATATAGGTGGAGAATCAACGAGACCAGGGTCTAAGTCTATAAGTGAAAAAGAAGAATGGCGTAGAATTGAAAAAATTATAAGAGCGATAAATAAAAAGATTCCCCTATCACTTGATACAAGAAAAGCAGGTATTATGTATAAAGGAGTTGAAATAGGAATTAAGCTGATTAATGATGTTTCTGGATTAAGTCATGACTCTAAAACAATTAATGTGTTAAAAAAAAACAAATCTCCGTTTGTAATTCAGCATTCACAAGGAAATCCTGAAAATATGCAAAATAACCCAAAATACAAAAATGAATTATTAGATATTTACGATTTTTTTGAAGAAAAAATAAAATTTTTAAGATCTAAAGGCATTAAACATAACAATATTATAGTTGATCCAGGCATCGGTTTTGGTAAAAATTTAAAACATAATTTGAATATAATTAGGGGTGTTTCCATTTTCCACACTCTTGGTTTTCCTATTCTACTTGGTCTCTCTAGAAAAAGATTTATTAAAGATCTGTCAGAAAAAAATGATAGTAAAGAGAGGATAGGAGGAACAATTGCATCTTCATTATATTCAATGATGCAAGGTGTTCAAGTTTTAAGAATTCATGATGTAAATGAATTAATACAAAGTATAAAAGTATTCAAGCAATTGATAAAAAATTAATGAAAAAAAAATATTTTGGAACTGATGGAATAAGAGGCCTTGTAAATAGCAAAAATATTAATGGTGATATGTTTTTTAAATTTGGTCTAGCCTCAGGAACTTATTTTAAATCGCACAAAAAAAAAAAACAAATAGCAATAATTGCAAAAGACACCAGGCTATCTGGTTATACTCTAGAACCTGCTTTAGTTTCTGGGCTTACGTCTGCTGGAATGCATGTTTACACGATGGGCCCTTTACCAACAAATGGTCTAGCTATGCTAACGAAATCCATGAAAGCAAACATGGGTATTATGATTACTGCATCTCATAATCCTTATAACGACAATGGATTAAAGTTATTTGGCCCTGATGGATTAAAACTTTCTGATAAAATAGAAAAAAAGATAGAAAGTTTAATTGATAAAAAAATTGAAAATAACCTATCAATTCCAAAAGAATTGGGAAGAGTAAAAAGACTAGAAAGTGGAAATAGTGATTATATAAAGATACTAAAAAAAAACTTTCCTAAAGATTTTAACCTTAGAGGTTTAAGAATAGTTATCGATTGTGCAAATGGTGCTGGATATATGGCAGGACCTGAATTGCTTAAGTCTTTAGGTGCAAAAGTAATTGCTATTGGAATAAAGCCTAATGGGTTAAATATTAATCAAAATTGTGGCTCTACATTCCCCAATAAAATTAAATCTGCAGTAAAAAAATATAAAGCACATATAGGAATTTCTCTGGATGGGGATGCTGACAGAATTATTATGTGTGATGAAAAAGGAGATATAGTTGATGGTGATCAAATAATTGCGGCACTAGCAATTAGGTGGAAAAGAAAAAAAATGTTAAGAGGTGGTGTTATTGGAACCTTGATGTCTAACTATGGATTAGAAATATTTTTTAAATCACAAAAAATAAAATTTATAAGAGCAAATGTGGGAGACCGCTATGTAAAAGAAAAAATGCAAAAAAATAATTTTAATCTAGGTGGTGAGCAATCCGGACATATCATTCTGGGTAAATTTGCAACTACAGGAGACGGTTTGTTAGTTGCATTAGAAGTTTTGTTTTCTCTAAGAAAAGGTAAAAAAGCTAGTAATTTTTTTAATACTTTTAGAAAAACTCCACAAATATTAAGAAATATTGAAGTAAAAAATAAAGCTATAATTAATAGTATTGTCCTAAAAAACTCGATTAGATCAGCAGAAAAATTGATGAAGGGATGTGGAAGAATATTGGTTAGAGCGTCAGGAACAGAATCAAAAATTAGGGTAATGGGTGAAAGTGAAAATAGCTCACTACTTCAAAAGTGTTTAAAAATCATATCAAATAAAATTAAATAAATTGAAACCTAAATCTAAAATATTAATTATTGCTGGATCAGACTCTTCTGGTGGTGCGGGAATTCAAGCAGATATTAAAACTGTGACTGCTTTAGGATCATATGCTATGACTGCGATAACTGCTGTAACAATTCAAAACACCACAGGTGTTAAATCAATAGTATCTATAGAGCCTAAAGAAATTTCTAATCAAATAGAATTTACATCAAAAGATATTAGGCCTGATGCTATAAAAATCGGAATGTTGCATTCTACACAAGTGATAAAATCTGTAATTCGCTCATTAGACCTTATTAAAGTTAAGAAAATAATATTAGACCCCGTTATGATTGCTAAAGGGGGAGCAAAGCTAATAGACAATAAGGCAATCAAATTATTAAAAGATGAATTAATAAAAAAAGTTAGCTTAATAACTCCAAACATCTCTGAAGCTGAAATGCTTACTAATACTAAAATAAAAACTAAGGAAGACATGATCTTTGCAGCAAGTATATTAATTAATTTAGGGGCAAAAAACGTTTTCATAAAAGGAGGACATCTAGATTCCATGGTGGTTCAAGATATTTTTGTTAATAAAAAAGAAATTATGCTTATAAAAAATAAAAGAATTACAACTAACAATACACATGGTACTGGATGCACGCTCTCATCTGCCATAGCTACATTTTTTGCATGTGGAAAAACCTTAAAGAAATCTTGTGAGTTAGCAACTAAATATGTAAATAATTCTATAAGATCTAATCTTAATTATGGTAAAGGCCAAGGTCCTATAAATCATTTAAGTTCAATAAGTATTGATAAAAATTTTAAATAATGAAAAATGTAGTCGTTGTTGGTTCACAGTGGGGAGATGAGGGGAAAGGAAAAATAGTTGATTGGCTATCTGACCAGGCAGATGTTGTTATTCGTTTTCAAGGTGGCCACAATGCAGGACACACATTAGTAATTGATGGAATTACTTATAAATTGAGATTACTCCCCTCAGGAATTGTACGAAAAGATAAGATTTCTATCATTGGAAATGGAGTAGTAGTTGATCCTTGGGCACTGCTAGAAGAAATTGAGGAAATAAAATCTATGGGTGTTGAGGTAAATATAGATAATTTTATTATCTCTGAGTCTGCAAATCTTATTTTACCCTTTCATAGAGAAATGGACGAAATAAGAGAGGACGCTGCTGGTAAAGCAAAAATAGGAACTACAAGACGTGGAATTGGACCAGCCTATGAGGATAAAGTTGGAAGGAGATCTATTAGAGTTATGGATTTAAGGTCTGAAAGTAATCTTGATCATAGATTAGAAACGGTTCTTCTTCATCATAATGCAATCAGAAAAGGACTTGGTAAAAAAATATTTGAAAAAGAAAAACTTAAAGAAGAATTATTAAAAATTGCACCAAAAATATTGAAATTTTCTCAACCTGTTTGGCTTAGAATTGATGAGTTTAAAAAACAAAAAAAAAGAATACTATTCGAAGGTGCTCAAGGGATTTTGTTGGATGTTGATCATGGTACTTATCCTTTTGTGACATCATCTAATACTGTTGCTTCTAGTGCAGCTACAGGAACTGGATGTGGGCCTAATTCTATTCATTACGTTCTGGGTATAACAAAAGCTTATACAACTAGAGTAGGTGAAGGACCTTTTCCAACAGAACTAAAAGATGATATTGGAGAGTTGCTTGGTTCAAGAGGAAAAGAATTTGGAACTGTAACAAGTAGAAAAAGAAGATGTGGATGGTTCGATGGTGTGCTAGTTAGACAAACAATTAAAATTTCTGGAATAGATGGGATAGCATTAACTAAACTAGATGTTTTAGACGAGCTAGATGAAATCAAAATGTGTGTTGAATATGATTTAGACGGTAAAAAAATGGATTACCTTCCTGCAGCAGTTGAGGATCAATTGAAAATAAAACCTATTTATAAAGTATTTCCAGGATGGAAATCTTCCACTCAAGGGATAAAAAGACTTGATGATCTACCAGAAAATGCCAAGAATTATATATATGCTTTAGAGAATTTTGTTGGTACAAAAGTTTCAAGTATCTCAACAAGTCCAGAGCGAGAAGATACTATTCTTTTAGAAAATCCTTTTGAGGTTTAGTTTACAGGAAGTAAATTTTTAGATTTAGCTGAAATTAACATATGTTTTTGGAGTCTTTCAAAAGCTTTATTTTCTATTTGCCTAACTCTCTCTCTGCTAATTTTATATTTTTTACTTAAGTCTTCCAACGTTATAGGGTTATCATTCAACCTTCTTGATATTAAAATCTCTCTCTCTCTATCATTGAGAATCTTTATAGAATCTTTTAGCAGACTTTGCCTTTGTCCCATTTCTTCTCGGTGCGCAAATTTAAGATCGTGATCTAACTCTTTATCTACCAACCAATCTTGCCATTCATCTCCATCCTCTCCTACATGTGCATTCAGTGAAAACTCTTTTCCTGACAATCTTCTATTCATTGACACAACTTCATGCTCACTAACATCAAGTTTGTTGGCTATTTCATTTACATGTTCAGGTCTTAAGTCTCCTTCAGATTGAGGTGCAATTTGATTTTTAATTTTTTTTAAGTTAAAAAATAATTTTTTTTGTGCGGTTGTTGTTCCTATTTTAACTAGACTCCATGATCTTAGGACATATTCTTGTATAGAAGCCCTAATCCACCACATTGCGTACGTGGCCAGTCTAAATCCCTTTTCAGGTTCAAATTTTTTCACAGCCTGCATTAAACCAACATTTCCCTCTGAAATCATTTCATTAACTGGAAGGCCATATCCTCTATAACCCATTGCAATTTTTGCGACAAGTCTAAGATGGCTTGTTACAAGTTTTTCTGCAGCTTTAACATTGCCATTTGTTCTCCAATTTTTTGCTAAAGTGTACTCCTCCTCTGCAGCAAGCATTGGAAATTTTTTAATTTGCTCAAGATAAGCAGAAAGACCACCTTCATTTGAAAGTGTGGGGAGATAGTTATTTATTGTAGAACCCATAAGTTGCTTTTATTTAGTTAATTATTGTAATATTTCAATAGCTTATTTTCCAGTATTTCTAAGTAATATTATAATATTTTCAAGTTCTTGTGGCAAAATTGAGGTAAATATCATTTCTTCATTGGTTTTAGGATGAATGAAGCCAAGTGTATGAGCGTGTAAAAATTGTCTGTCTAATTTATATATTAGGTTTTCCAAACTAGTATCAATATTTTTAAGTTGTTTATATTTTTTTTTATACTTACCATCACCCATAATGCTGTTACCCATATGTGTCATGTGAACTCTTATCTGATGTGTTCTTCCTGTTTCCAGTCTACATTCAACTAAACTTAATGTGGGTGTTTTATCATTTTCAAATATCTCTACGGTTTTATAATTGGTTATTGCTCGTTTACCTTTGGAGCTACTAACTTCCATCATTTGTCTATTTTTTGAACTTCTAGTTATAAAAGTATCAATTTTTCCAGATGAAGGCCTAAGTTTCCCCCAAATTAAAAGCTGGTAAACTCTTGTAATTGTATGTTCGCTAAATTGATGTGATAAATTTTCGTGGGTTACATTATTTTTTGCTATAACAATTAATCCAGAAGTATCCTTGTCTATTCTGTGGACAATACCTGGCCTTAGCTCATCTCCAATTGTAGACAATGAATCTTTATTATAGTGCATTAAAGCATTAACAATTGTTTCATCATGATTACCCGCACCTGGATGCATGATTATTCCAGCTGGTTTATCAATCACTAATAAGTCATCATCCTCATAAACAATTTCTAATTTAAAATCATAGGGTTTTAAAGAAGCTTCTTTGGGCTCTGGAATTTGAAGGTTTATTTTATCTCCAATTAATACTTTTTTGGATGGGCTATTAATTATTTTATTATTTACAGTTAATTTCTCTTTAAGAATTAAATTCTTAATTCTGGTTCTACTAATTAAACTTTCTCTTTTATTAATAAATACATCTAACCTTAAATTATTTTCATGTTCTTCAACTAATAAATTAATGTTTTTTTCCATAAAATGTAATTAATTAGTCTATGGGATTTTAGCTTAATTATAAAGAATACTTAACATAAGACAGGTAAGGTATGATAAAAAAACTTGAAAAGTAGTAACTGAAACTAAAAATTAATAATTAGATAATTCTGTTTTTTTGACTAATAGTATGAATAAATTAATAATTTTTGGAAGAAAAATGCTTTATTATCATATATAAAGTAATCACTGTTAACATGGGGCTGCTAGTTCAACTGGATAGAATACCAGATTTCGAATCTGGGGGTTGTAGGTTCGAATCCTACGCGGCCCACGTAGTTAATTAAATTTTATTTTAATACTTAAAAACATGAAAAGAATGTAATTTAACAAGGAAATAAATAATATGTAAAATATAAGCTTATAAGGATATATAAAAAAGCACTTAAGAAATTCAAATTAAAAAATTGTCCCAATGAGGGAAAGATCATTAAATATTTACGATAAAGATAAATAAGTATAAACGTTTTATGAGCAAAAATCTAAATTAGCCAAACATGAAAATAAATTTTAATGTGATGAAACTTCCAGAATTAATTACATATATAGTTTCAATTTTACTAGCATTGTCAATTTTCTATTTTTCTTTAAATCCACATATGTGGCCAGAATTTTGGGGTGCATTAAAAATTCCTGGTAATAATGTACCATTCTCTGATTACAAGGCTCATTTATCATTTTTAAAATGCCAAGAGTTAGGCATAGTTATAAGCAAACAAGAGTGCACTTTAATTTCTAGTGGAAATGCAAGGATAAATACTCACCCATCAATATGGGTATATCTTTTTAGTCTCTTAAATTTAAAGAATCCATTAATTTACAATATAAGTATTGTAACTCTATTTACATTATATTTTTTTATACTTATTAAACTTTTTAGAACTTATCAAAATAATTTGAGCAAGCTTGTTCTATTAATATTTTTTTTTTCGACAACAAATTTTATTTTGATTGAAAGACTTGCTACTGACCTAGTAATTTTTTTAATAGTATATTTTATTTTAAATACAAAAAATAAAATATTTCAATCATTATTAATTTTTGTGGGGTTTATTTTAAAGTATTATCCAATATTTTTAATTACATTATTAACAGAGAGGAAAAAATATATCTTTATTTTTTTAACATGTCTGATGGCTTTTATTTCTCTATTCTACATTAAAGAAATTCAATTAGTTAATAAAAATATTGTCGAAATGGCCTTACCAATTGCATATGGATCGAGAACAATGCTTAAAGCTTTTTATCATTTATCTTTAGAGTATAATTTTTTTCTTAATGATGAAAATATGAATTTTTTTAGAAATCTAACTGTTTTATCCTTTTTTATGTACACATTATTTTTAGTTATAGCTGGATATAATAATAAATATTTAATGAATACAAAATATAAATTGGATAAATATTTTTTAGCAGGAGCATCAATTTATGTGGGTACCTTTATTATAGGTGCTAATGTAGATTATCGTTTAATTTTTTTAATTTTTACAATTCCATATGTAATAAATTTAGAGTCTAAGTTAATTAAAAATTTACTTATATTTTCTTACTTTTTTTCAATCAATAGTTTTTATTTTTTAGGTGATGTTTTAAGTATTATTTTTTTTATTAAGTCTTTTTTTATTTTCTTATGTAAGTTTATAATTTTATCATTACATGCTATACTGATAGGTGTTGAGATGAAAAAAATCAGTTTTTTTAAATTTTAAATTTATATGTATAAAAAAAAAATATTTAAAAAAGTAGAAAAAAAATATAATTCCTATCAGGAAGAAGGAACGGTGGGGTTTTTGATGAAATTGTGCCATCTTCAACTTGAAAAAAATAATTTTTTTAATAAATTTGGTGAAAAAGCTCAAGTACTTGAGATTGGTGCAGGCTCATCTCCACATTTTAATTATATTTCACATATGTTTGGAAATTATGTATTTTTAGAAAATTCAAAATTTGCAATTAATTATTTAAAAAAAAAGTTTAAAAGAAATAAGAAATTGAGCTACAAAATTTATAATGGAAAAAAAATTCCGTTTAAGGCAAAATGTTTTGATAGAATTATTATATCACATGTATTAGAGCACATACCAGAACCTGAGTTTTTTTTAAAAGATATGATGAAGAAATTAAAAAAAGGTGGAATATTATCAATATCTTTACCATGTGATCCAGGTGCTCTGTGGAGACTTGGAAGGTTTTTTCTTAAAATCTTTACCGTAAAAAAAAAATTAAAAATTTCTAATATAGAATATGATTATTTGATTGCTACCGAGCATATTAATTCAATATTTAATTTAAAATCAATATTAAAGTATAAATATTCAAAAAATATTCTTAAAGAATGTTATTTACCTACTAGAATTAGATTTACTGATTTAAATTTATTTTACAATATTACTTTAAGAAAATAATCTTCTTTTAATTATTAACGCTATGTTTAGGTATATAGTGTTGATAACCTTCATTTTTGATTCACCTTTCTTCAGATCGTACCTTAAATTTATTGGAAGCTCAAAAAATTCTAATTTATATTTATACAGTTTTAATAAGATATCTGCTGAAGCAGAAAAACCTCTTTCTGAAAAAAATTTTTTATTTTTTTTCCAAGCATTTTTTATTGGTCCTAGTTTAAAAGCTCTAAAACCTGAAGTATAGTCACGTACATTTTTGATAGGAAAAAATATTTTATACAATAATGCTGCCCCAAAACTTAAAAATTTCCTCATAAGATTAAGCCCTGCTATTTTAGAATTTTTTTTATATCTAGATGCTATTACAATGTCATATTTGTCGAAAATTATTCTATTTGCCATTTTATAACCTAGACTTACTGTATGTGAATTATCTGTATCCATTGAAACTAAAATATCATCATTTTTTCCGTATAAAAAACAATATTCAAAGCCAGTTTTTAGAGCCTTACCAAGACCCATATTTTTTGTATGTTTTAATATTTTTATAGAAATGTTTTTGAAAAAAGTCTTTTTTTTAAATTTATTAATAGTTGCTATTGAATTATCTTTTGAACCATCATCTATAATAATAATCTTAATTTGTATTTTTTTATTTTTAAAAAAATATGTAAAATCTTTCAAAAGTTTATTTAAATTTAAACTTTCATTATAACAAGGAAGTATAAAAAAAATTTTTCTATTTAACATTCTTATATTGCTTAATTAAAATTTTTAAAATTTTATCACTAACATTTTTCCCATAAGGATTGTTCCATTGATTTTTAGAATTAATTATCTTATCTAGTGAATAATTAATTTTAGACAGACTATAACCTGTTAATATGTTAGACTTAACTTTAATTGTTTCAGGTCTTTCTGTGTTTTTTCTAATTGTTAGGCAAGGTGTTTTTAAAATGCAAGCCTCTTCCTGTATACCACCAGAATCAGTAAAAATGGCCTTCGCATATTTTTGTAGTGATAGAAAGTCAAAATAACCACATGGATTGATTATTTGTAATTTGTCAGAATTCTTAATTTTAAATAACTTTATTTTTTGTTGTGTTCTCGGATGAATGGGAAAAATTATCCTCAACCCTCTTCTTTTTGATAATTTTGAGAAATAGTTAATTATTCTTTTTAAACTGTTTTTGTTATCAACCATATCTGGTCTATGTAGTGTTAATAAAAAATATTCTTTTTTAATAAGTTTAAGTTTATCCAAAATTTTGTTATTAATTTTTTTTTTATTATCTTTTATAGAGTCACAAATTGTATTGCCTACTACAAAAATTTTTGACTCTTGATGATTTTCTTTTAAGAGATTTTTTTTAGATATCTCTGTGGGAGCTAAGAGAATATCAGCTAGTTGATCTGCAACAATTCTATTTATTTCTTCAGGCATCGATCTGTCATATGATCGTAGTCCTGCTTCAACATGTACTAACTTAAATCTATTTTTATTTTTATCTTTTCTATAGTTCAGTTTATTACAAGCAATTGATGATGCCAAAACGGTATTAGTATCTCCCTGATTGATAATGTAGTTTGGTTTTTCTTTTAAATAAATCTTTGATAATTTTTGTATTGTTGTAGTTAAAAATTCTTTGTTACTTTTTAATAAATAATCAGGAACAATTCCAAAGTCTTCAAAGAATTTTTTATCCATTAAATAAGTATTATGTTGTCCTGTGTGAATTATGAAATGTTTAATTTTTTTTGTTTTGCACAATTTAATCAATGAATATAGTTTAATAATTTCAGGCCTAGTTCCTAATACAAAGCAAATTTTCATTATTAAGTTTTTATTATTAATTTACATCAGAATAATAATCTAATTTTTTTAATTATCTATTAAATTGTATAGATAAGTGATTAATGGATTCAAATTTCTTGAACAGTAATTTTAATTTGACTATTAAGAAAATGATTTTTTTAAAATTCCAAATAGATAATGTTATTTTAGCCTGTTAAAGAGTTTAATTTTAGGTAAATAATATTTTTTCAATACTTTGAAGCTCTATTTAACCGATCATTAATTACTTGACCTAATCCCTTATTTGGAATTTTTTCTACAGCAATTGATTTGTATCCTCTGTTCTTAATTTTTCTCAAACAAGAATAAAGATTTTTTGCAGCTTCACTTAAATTGCCATTAGTGCTTAAATAATAATAGTTTTTTAATTTAGCTTTTCTTTTCTTGATTAAAATAAACGCCACATCACTTTTTGACTTTTTAACATTCATTTTTAAGGGTATACCTGGGGAATAATGCAGACGAGATTGTCCTGGTGAAATTTTATTTTTATGATTAATGTTTATATTTATTTTAAATCCCAAAATTTTTTTAATTTTTGAAACATCCAAACCACCCAATCTTAATATGGTAGGTTTATTTGTGAGGTCAATTATAGTAGATTCTATGCCAATTGCACATCTGCCACCATCTAAAATATATTTAATTTTATTACCAAATTCCTCTTTAACATCAGCAGTTTGAACGGCACTTACTCTTGTTGTGATGTTTGCACTTGGTGCTGCTAATGGATAACTTAATTGTTTAAGTAGTTCTTTAAATATTTTATGCCTTGGAAATCTTACAGCTAATTTTTTTTCTTTATTAATAGCGTATTTGGAAACTTTAGAATTTTTTTTTAATTTCAAAATATAAGTTATTGGACCGGGAGAAAATTTTTTATAAAGTTTACTAAAATTATCATTTATTAAACAATCTTTTTTAAGAGAATCAATATCTAGATAATGAACAATTAAAGGGTTATTTTTGGGTCTTTTTTTTAGAGAAAATATCTTTTTTACTGCTGAATTTGAGTATGCATTAGCAGCTAATCCATAAACAGTTTCTGTTGGGACACCTATACAATAATTTTTATCAAGGTATTTCTTTGCTTTTTTGATATTTGATTGATTAAATTTCATGTATTAATGATTATTATTATATGAAAGATATAAATTTACCACTTGATAATAACACGCGGTCTCTTGAAGACTTAACAAAAGAAGTAAATACTATTATTGAGTCATTAGAGAAAGAAAAAAATCTTCAAAATTCTGTTTATATCTATCAGGAGTTGCTAAGATTAAATAGTATTATAGAAAAAACTTTTCATAAAAATACTAAAAAAATTAATGAAGAAACCAAAAAAAAAATTCACAACATAACAAAGAAGAAAAATGAAAAATAAACTTATTCAAATTGCCAATGATACTAACTTATTCTTAAAAAATTTTATTAAGAAACAAAAAAAATCAGAGTTAATTTCAGCTATGGAATACAGTCTGTTTCCTGGTGGAAAAAAAGTCAGATCAAAAATCTTATTAGATATAGGCATCATGTTCAAAGTTGAATACAAAGTATTAATTGCCATAGGGGCAGCTGTTGAATGTATTCATGCGTACTCCCTTATACATGATGATCTTCCTTGTATGGATAATGATAAACTGAGAAGAGGTAAGCCTTCTACTCATATTAAATTTGGCGAGTCTACAGCTGTGCTTGCAGGTAATTCGCTGTTGACCATGGCATTTGAAATTTTGACTAGTTCAACTTTAAAGATAAATGAAAAAATTAAAGTAGATTTGGTTAAAAAATTATCTGAGTGCTCTGGCCACCTTGGTATAGCAGGAGGTCAATATTTGGATTTAAGTTTTGAAAAAAAAAAAATATCTAAAAATAAAATTATAGATATGGAAATAAAGAAAACTGGTAAACTTTTTAGTTTTTGTTGTACTGTACCTGCTATTATTAAGAGAAAAAAATTAAAAGATATAAGGTTTTTTGAAAACATTGGAGCAAATATTGGACTGTTATTTCAAATAGCTGATGATCTAATTGATTTTAAAAGCTCTTCCATGGTCGCTGGAAAGAAAACTGGTAAAGACAATAAAAAGGGAAAAGCGACCTTAATCAGTTTACTGGGCTACAGAAATGCTATTAAATATAGTGATAAAATAAAATTTAAAATAATTAATGATCTAAAAAGATTTAACTTAAATTCAAATAATTTGAATGATACCTTAGATTATATTTTAACAAGAAATAAATGACACAAGAATATAAATTTTTAAAAGATATCAACTTCCCCTCAGACTTGAGGAAATTATCTGAAAACAACCTTCAGGAATTATCTGATGAAGTTAGAAGAGAAATGATTGAAGCTGTTTCTGAAACTGGTGGTCATTTGGGTGCTGGATTGGGTGTTGTGGAGTTAACTGTTGCTCTCCACTATATATTTGACACACCTAATGATAAATTGATTTGGGACGTAGGCCACCAAACTTATCCTCATAAAATTCTAACTGGAAGAAAATCTAAGATCAAGACTCTGAGAAAAGGTAATGGACTATCTGGATTTACTAAAAGATCTGAAAGTGAGTATGATCCCTTTGGTGCTGCTCATAGCTCAACATCTATATCATCAGCATTAGGAATAGCTGAGGCAAATAAATTATCCAATAAATCAAATAATGTAATAGCTGTTATTGGAGATGGAGCAATTAGTGCGGGCATGGCATATGAAGCCATGAATAATGCTGGTGGTTCAAAAACTAAAATGATTGTTATTTTAAATGATAATGACATGTCAATTGCAAAGCCTGTTGGAGCTATGAGAACTTATTTAGCAAAACTTCTAACTGGAAAAATTTATTTTAGTTTAAGAGAAACCTTTAAATTAATTACATCAGCTTTTTCAAAAAGATTTAGTGCAAAAGCTGGAAAAGCTGAAGATTTTTTACGTTCAGCTGTAACTGGAGGTACCCTTTTTAATTCTTTAGGATTTTATTATGTTGGTCCAATCGATGGGCATGACTTGACAACTCTGCTACCAATTTTAAAAAATGCAAGAGATTCAAAGCATCAAGGTCCAATTATGATTCATGTTAAGACCCAAAAAGGAAAAGGTTATTCATATGCTGAAAAAGCAAAAGACCATTACCATGGGGTATCAAAATTTAATGTTGTAACTGGAGAGCAGGTAAAAAATGTTACTAATCTACCAGTATATACAAAAGTTTTTGCTGATACTTTAGTTAAGCATGCAGAAAGAGATAGTAAGGTAGTAGGGGTTACAGCTGCAATGCCAGGCGGAACAGGGATGGATATTTTTGCTAAGAACTTTCCAAAAAGAATGTTTGATGTTGGAATTGCAGAGCAGCATGGTGTGACGTTTGCGGCAGGATTAGCAACAGAAGGTTATAAGCCCTATGTTGCAATTTATTCAACTTTTCTACAAAGAGCTTATGACCAAGTTGTTCACGATGTGGCCATTCAAAGTTTGCCTGTAAGGTTTATAATTGATAGGGCTGGTTTAGTAGGTGCTGATGGGTCAACTCATGCAGGCTCATTTGATATTACTTATCTTTCTACTCTTCCAAATTTTATAGTCATGGCCCCAAGTGATGAAGCAGAACTGGTTAAAATGATTAATACTTCAATAGATATTGATGACAGGCCCAGTGCCATTAGATACCCAAGAGGAAACGGAGTCGGATTAAAACTACCTTCTACTGATGAAAAATTAGAAATTGGAAAAGGAAGGATTATTCAAGAAGGAAAACAAGTTTGTATTTTAAGTATAGGGACAAGATTAGAAGAATGTAAAATTGCAGCTGAAGAATTAAAGAATAAGGGGTTTTATACAACAATTATTGATGCACGATTCGCAAAACCTTTAGATCAAGAGCTTATTTTAAAGTGTGCAAGAGAACATGAGATAATGATTACTGTAGAAGAAGGATCTATAGGTGGTTTTGGCTCTCATGTTGAAAACTTATTATCAGAAAAAGGTATATTTGATAAAGGTTTAAAATTCAGATCCATGACTTTACCTGATGTGTTTATAGAACAAGACAATCCAAAAAAAATGTATGATGCTGCAGGTCTTAATGCACCTCAAATTTCAAAAAAAATATTAGATATTTTATTTGCAAAAGAGTCGATTAAAGTAGTTAAGAATTAAATTTAAAATATTAGCTACACTGAGCTTTGTTCATTAGATAGTGATCTAACAAAACACAATTCATCATTGCTTCTCCTACAGGAACTGCACGAATACCAACACAAGGGTCATGTCTACCTTTGACTGAGATAGTTGTATTTTTCCCAAACTTATTTATTGTTTTTCTGGTTGTTAAAATAGAAGAAGTTGGTTTTACAGCAAATGAAACAATAATTTCTTGGCCAGTTGAAATGCCACCAAGAATTCCACCTGCATTATTAGAATTAAATTTTAATCTTTTACCTTTTTGAGAAATCTCATCTGAGTTTTGTTCTCCACTTAACTGAGCAGAATTCATTCCTGAACCAATGTTCACTCCCTTAACAGCATTAATACTCATCATTGCAGAAGCAATATCCATATCTAATTTTGCATAAATTGGAGCACCTAAGCCAACAGGAATTCCTCTAGCCCTTACTTCAATCACAGCCCCACAAGAAGATCCTGATTTTCTTACGTCTAGTAAATATTTTTCCCAAAGATTTATCATATTTTTATCTGGACAAAAAAATGGATTTTTATTAATTATTTTATCATTCCATCTAGTAGTATCACATCCCAATATTCCTAGTTGAGTAACAGCACCTAGAACTTTAAATTTTTTACCTAATTTATTTTCTAAAACTTTTTTAGCAATTGCACCTGCTGCAACTCTTGAAGCTGTTTCTCTTGCAGAAGATCTACCACCACCACGGTAGTCTCTTATTCCATATTTTTTAAAATATGTAAAATCAGCATGTCCTGGTCTAAATTTGTCTTTTATATCTCCATAATCTTTTGATCGCATGTCCTGATTATAAATAATCAAAGAAATGGGTGTTCCAGTTGTTTTACCCTCAAATACTCCAGATAAAATTTGAACTTTATCATCTTCTTTTCTCTGTGTTGTAAATTTTGACTGACCAGGCTTTCTTTTATCTAGTTCAACCTGAATATCTTGTTCTTTTAAGTTTATGTTGGGTGGACATCCATCAACAACACATCCTATTGCTGTGCCATGAGATTCTCCCCAAGTTGTAAACCGAAATTGCTTTCCAAAAGTATTAAATGACATTATCTATATTATATAGATTATTTTGTTAAAATTATGAATCAAAAAAAATCATTAGGCCTTAATAACTGCTTTTTAGATAAAAATGATCCAATAGACTTATTTGAAGTTTGGATGAATGAAGCACAAAAGACAGAACCAAACGATCCAAATGCAGTTGCTTTAGGAACCTCTGATCAAAATAACTCTCCATCAATTCGGATGGTTTTATTAAAAGACTTTAATAAAGATGGATTTGTTTTTTATACTAATTTAAATAGTCAAAAAGGAAATGAGCTAAAAAATAACCCAAAAGCTGCAATGTGTTTTCATTGGAAAAGCCTCTTAAGGCAAGTGAGGATTAACGGAGGAGTAAAAAAAGTTTCAGATAAGGTGGCAGATGAGTATTACAATACTAGAGGTTATGAAAGTAGAATTGGTGCATGGGCCTCGAAACAAAGCTCTATTTTACGTGATAGAGATGAACTTTTAAATTTGATAGAAGAATATAAGAAAAAATATCCAAACAAGAATGAAGTTCCAAGACCAGAGCATTGGTCTGGCTGGAATTTAACTCCCACAAGTATAGAATTTTGGTTAGATGGAGATAGCAGAATTCATGAGAGACTTAAATATATTAAAGATGAAGCTGGTAATTGGACTAAGTCTTTGCTGAGCCCTTAGAAACTTCTTTCTAGACTAAACGAAGTAAGGTTTTCTAAAATTTTTTTCTCATCACTATCTTTGAATACTGTTAAAGAATTTGATGCTAAGTTAATGAAATGCTCAGCTTTTTTGTAGCATTCTTTAATTATATTATATTTTTTAATAAGCACTAAAGCAAAACTAAGATCTTCATCTGACCTAATATTTTTTTTAAAAATATCTTTTAATCTATTTTTTTCAATAGAAGTTGTTTTTTGGAATAATAAAATTACTGGTAAAGTAATTTTGCCTTCAAAAAAATCTTTACCAATTTTTTTTCCAAAAACTTTTAGATCAGAATTGTAATCTAAAGTATCATCAGCAATTTGAAATGTTAAACCTAGGTTTTTTCCATAAAACTCAAGTGCTTCTTTTTCTTTTATTTCTTTATTAGATAAAATTGCACCTACTTTAGTTGCAGCTGAAAAAAGTTCAGCTGTTTTGGCCGTAATAATTTTTAAATAAGTTTCTTCTAACATATCAACTTCACCTTTATGCTGAAGTTGTAACACTTCTCCTTGTGCGATTTTTGAAGAAGTTGAGGATAAAAGTTTTAGAACCTCCAAGTTTCCATCTTCCACCATCATCTCAAAACATCTACTTAAAAGATAGTCTCCAATTAATACAGAAGAGTGGTTTCCCCAAATAGAATTTAATGTTTTCTTTCCTCTTCTTATGTTTCCAAGATCAATAACATCATCATGCATTAGAGTTGCACCATGTATCATTTCTACACATGCAGCTAAATTAATATCCCTCCCACCTTTTGCATATCCACACAATTTAGCAGATCCAAGGGTTAATAGAGCTCTCAACCTTTTCCCACCAGTTTTTATATGATAGTCAGTCATTTTTTGAACCAAATTAACTTCACTCAAAAGTTTTGATTTAATTTTTTCTTCAACTAAAAATAGTTTTTCATCAACTGAATCTTTTAGCTGGAAATAAGAATTATTTATTTTGTTTTTAAGTTGGACAACAGTTCCCATAAAAAATAAGTTAGTATAGTTAAGTTATATTTATTACTTATCAATTGACGCACCTTAATCTTCAACTATAAGTAGGCTTTATATTAAATCAATAATTCTATAAGGATTAACAATGTTCTCTTTTTTTAAAAAAAAAAATATAGTAGCTCATATTAAGCTAAATGGTGTGATTGGTAATGCTGGAAAGTTTAAACAAGGCATAGATTTTGCAGGACAAGAAGAAATCATTGAAAAAGCTTTTTCTTTAAAAAAAGCAAAAGCAGTAGCAATTACTATAAATTCGCCAGGTGGTTCACCTGTGCAATCACATTTAATTTATAAATTTATTAGAGCCCAAGCAAAAAAAAACAAGATGAAAGTTATGGTGTTTGCAGAAGATGTTGCAGCATCTGGTGGATATTTAATAGCTTGCGCAGGAGATGAAATATATGCAAATTCTAGTTCAATTATTGGATCTATAGGAGTTATTTATTCATCATTTGGTTTTACAGAATTGATAAAAAAAATTGGTGTAGAAAGAAGAGTGCATACTGCAGGAAAAAATAAAAGTTCACTAGATCCATTTCAAGAAGAAAAATCAGAGGATATTGAAAGACTTAAAAATATTCAATTAGACTTACATAAAGATTTTATTAAAGTTGTGGAAGACAGTAGAGGTGTAAAACTTAAAACAGATGGTATTGAATTATTCTCAGGAGAATTTTGGGCAGGTAGCAAAGCAAAAGAACTTGGTCTTATTGATGGATTAGGTAATGCTAACGAAATTTTAAAAGAAAAATTTGGTGAAAATGTTGTGATTAAAAAATTTGAAAAACCAAAGGGTTGGTTTAGTAAAAAGTTTTCTTCTTCTTTTAATCAAGTAGATCAATTAGCAAATATTGTGGAAGAAAGATCTATCTGGCAAAGATATGGCTTCTAAAGAAAAAATTATAAAACCTAAATTTCAATCTTTCCAAGATACTATTTTGAATCTTCAGAAATATTGGAGTAAGCAGGGATGTGTTATTATTCAACCTTACGATATAGAGGTAGGAGCTGGTACCTTTCATCCAGCAACAACCTTAAAATCACTAGGCCCCAAGCCTTGGAAAACAGCATATGTACAACCCTCAAGAAGACCAACGGATGGAAGA
>Ga0308004_10000477_pt1 | contig 18843 bp, 19 predicted proteins | sample Neamet38_FD_203156 | JGI IMG/M metagenome (GOLD analysis project Ga0308004, IMG submission 203156) | Marine microbial communities from water near the shore, Antarctic Ocean - #38 | ecosystem: Environmental > Aquatic > Marine > Unclassified | place: Southern Ocean | collected 2014-06-06 | reverse complement strand
ACTGTTATCAGTTTTATTATTTTTTAGAATTTCTTTTTGTTAGTGCAAAGTAATTTGTGACTGACGCTGGCGAAGCCGTGTAAAAAACAAAATAAAACCTTATGAAAACTGAAGTAGAAAAGAACAATACCTATATGAAAGGACTCATTGAAGCCTTTCCTGAAAATTTAACAGCAGCACTTGAAATTGCGAAGCAAAGTCCATTAAAAAGACATTACCCTGAATTTAATAATGTGGTAATTTGTGGCATGGGTGGTTCTGGTATTGGTGCAAAAATAGTGGGGTCATGGATTGCAGATGATATTTCTATTCCTGTTAATTTCTGTCAAGATTATACCTTGCCTCATTATGTCAATGAAAATACATTAATTATTGCGTCTTCTAATTCAGGAAATACGGAAGAAACATTATCCGCTATTACAGCAGGACATCAAAAAGGGGCTGCCATTATAGGGATTTGTTCTGGCGGTAAATTAGAAGCTTTTTGTATCCAATGGGGTTACGACTGTATCATTGTGCCAGGTGTTCATCCACCACGTACAACATTGGCATTTTCAATTGTACAATTGGTTCATGTTTTTGCCCAATTACATTTAATTTCAAAGCAAAAATTAAATGAGTTTTCTGTAGCTAAAGATTTAATTGTTACTCATTCAGATGAAATACATACTGTAGCCAAGCAATTAGCCGATTTTATTAATGGTAAAGCATTAATTATTTATAGTGAATCCAAAGATGAAGGGATAGCTATTCGTGCCAGGCAACAGTTTAATGAAAATAGTAAAATCTTATGTAGCTACCATACGATACCAGAAATGAACCACAATGAATTGGTAGGCTGGTACGGTGGAACGGATAAGTATGCGGTCTTATTTTTAGATACGCAGGATTGGCATGCTCAGAATAAAAAACGCTTGGACTTTTCTATTAAAACTATAAAAGCTAAAACAAATCATGTCTTGACTTTATCTGCAAAGGGAGAGACAAATATTGAAAGGTCATTATACTTAATACATATTATTGATTGGGCATCTTTTTATTTAGCACAAAAAAAACATATCGATTCAGTTACTATTGACGTTATTGATAACTTAAAAACTTCTTTACAGAAATAAATAATTTTTTTACTATAAAAAATAAAATTATGAAAATTGGAATTACTTTTAGTGCGTTTGATTTATTACATGCCGGGCATATCAAAATGTTAGAGGAAGCAAAACGCCAATGTGATTATTTAATATGTGCTTTACAAACAGATCCGACTATAGACAGACCCGAAAAAAATATACCAGTACAATCTGTAGTCGAACGCTATATTCAGTTAAAAGGCTGTAAATATGTAGATGAAATTTTACCTTATGCTACAGAACAAGATTTAGAGGATGTGTTGCGTTCTTTTAAAATTGATGTGCGTATTATTGGAGATGAATATGCCAGTAAGCAGTTTACAGGGAGGCAATATTGTGAAGAAAAAGGGATTGATTTGTATTTTAATAAAAGAGAGCACCGTTTTTCTAGCAGTGGCTTAAGAAAAGAAGTACAAGAGAAAGAAAATTTAAATATAAAAGCTAAATAAGTCACATTAATAGAATAGGTTTTGAATAAAAAAATTAATAAGAATCGTAAAATTTATATTGCAGGTCATAGAGGTATGGTTGGGTCTGCTGTTTGGAGAGTTTTAGAAAAAAAAGGGTATACGAATTTAGTAGGTAAAACAAGTGCTGAGTTAGATTTAAGACATCAACAAGCAGTGTTAGATTTTTATGCAACTGAAAAACCAGAAGTAGTTATTGATACTGCAGCTAGAGTTGGTGGGATTTTAGCTAATAGCGATTTCCCATACCAGTTTTTAATGGAAAACATGCAAATTCAAAATAACTTAATTGACGGCGCATTAAATGCGGGAATTGATAAATTTATATTTTTGGGGAGTTCTTGTATTTACCCAAAATTTGCTCCACAACCGTTAAAAGAAGACTATTTATTAACGAATTCTTTAGAGCCAACAAACGAGTGGTATGCCATTGCAAAAATAACAGGCGTAAAAGCGTGTCAAGCGATTAGAAAGCAATTCAATAAAGATTATGTAAGCTTAATGCCTACAAATCTATATGGTTATTTCGATAATTTTGATTTACAAACTTCCCATGTATTACCAGCAATGTTGCGTAAATTTCATGAAGCTAAATTGAATAGTGCCCCTGTCGAACTATGGGGTAGCGGAACACCGATGAGAGAGTTTCTATTTGTAGACGATATGGCAGAAGCTGTGGTATATGCTTTAGAAAATAAATTACCAGAATATTTATATAATGTAGGTTCAGGGTTAGATATTACCATCAAAGAATTGGCAGAAACCATTCAAAAAGTAACAGGACATCAAGGAGAAATTATTTGGGACTCTGAAAAGCCAGACGGAACGCCAAGAAAATTGATGGATGTTTCTAAAATGAAAGATTTAGGGTGGAGTTACTCCACGGAACTCGAAGAAGGAATTGAAAAAACATATGCTTGGTTTTTGGAAAACATTAGCAGTATTAAAGAGGTGAAAATGTAATAACGTTCATCGTTTTCCGATTATCGTCCATCGTTTAACAAACAACGGTTATCGAACAACGAAACACGAAACACGAAAATCGAACAACGAACAGTAGAGATTATGAAAAAACAAAAAGTAGCATTAATCACAGGAATTACAGGGCAAGATGGGTCTTATTTAGCAGAGTTGCTGTTAGAAAAAGGCTATATGGTCCATGGTATTAAAAGAAGGTCGTCCCTATTTAATACCGCTAGGATTGATCATTTATATCAAGATCCACATCATCCAGATCAACGGTTAAAATTGCATTATGGCGATTTATCTGATGCCATGAATTTGACACGTATTATCCAAGAAACTCAACCAGATGAGATTTATAATTTAGGGGCTATGTCACATGTTGCGGTTTCTTTTGATACGCCAGAATATGTTGGTAATATTGATGGATTAGGTACTTTAAGAATATTGGAAGCCGTTCGGATTTTGGGTTTAGAAAAGAAAACAAGAATTTACCAAGCGTCTACTTCTGAATTATACGGTGGAATGCCAGAAAATAAAAATGAACGCGGTTTTTATGATGAATCTTCTCCGTTTTACCCACGCTCACCTTATGGCGTAGCTAAAATTTACGGATTTTGGATTACTAAAAACTATCGTGAAGCGTATCATATGTTTGCGTGTAACGGTATTTTATTTAACCATGAATCTCCAAGAAGAGGGGAGACTTTTGTAACCAGAAAAATTACACGTGCGGTATCAAAAATAGCTTTAGGGCTACAAGAAAAATTGTTTCTAGGAAATCTGGAAGCCAAACGAGATTGGGGACACGCAAAAGACTATGTTCGAATGATGTGGATGATTTTACAAGCAGACCAGCCAGAAGATTGGGTAATTGCAACAGGGGTAACTACCACAGTACGTGATTTTGTACGTTTTGCTTTTGGAGAAGTTGGAATTGAATTAGCGTTTAAAGGAGAAGGAGTAGATGAGAAAGCTTATGTAACATCATGTAATCATAAAGATTTTCAAGTTGCTATTGGACAAGAAGTATTATCTGTTGATCCGACTTATTTTCGTCCAACAGAAGTGGATTTATTAATTGGAGACCCTTCAAAGGCGAAAAATAAATTAGGTTGGGTACCAGAACACGACTTGGCTTCTTTGGTAAAAGACATGATGGATGGTGATATTTCGTTAATGAAAAAAGATGTGGTTTTATTAAAAGCTGGTCATGAAATTTTGAAGCAGGCTGAGTAATATTACTTGTTTTACCAACTTGGTACTGCAGATAAATAACTTGTTTAAATACATTATATGTACGGAATGGTTCTCAAATGATTATAATCAATTTTAACAGGCCAATTTTAGTAATATTATACCTCCCAAAATTGCTACTACGATTGCTATAAACTATAGTAATAATTAATTTTTGAATAAACATAAACTGTAATTGAAAAGCAAATCAAACGATAAGAAGAGTCTTATAGAGAACTTTTTATCACTAACTATATTACAAGGTGTGAATATGGTGTTACCCTTAATTACCTTCCCCTACTTAGTACGAGTTTTGGGGATAGAAACATTTGGTTTGGTGAATTTCTCATTAGCTATAATCGGTTATTTTAATATGTTAGTAAGTTTTGGTTTTGAACTATCAGCAACCAAAGAAATATCAATTAATAGAGATAATAAGGAGAAGATGTCAGAGATATTTTCAGCAGTAACCTTCATTAAAACTATAATGTTTATACTTTCGTTCATTCTTTTAACAATATTAATTGTTTTTATAGATTTACTGAATGAAAATTTATTACTGTATTATACAACATTTGGCATTGTCTTAGGGAATATCCTCTTTCCTTCTTGGTTCTTTCAAGGTGTAGAAAAAATGAAATACATCACTATAATAACTGTTGTAACAAGAATGTTTTTTACAATTTTTATTTTTGTTTTAGTTCAAGATAAAGATGACTTCATCTACGTTCCTTTACTCAATTCCTTTGGGGCAATACTTGGTGGCGTTTTTGCGCTTAGGGTAATATTCAAAACGTATTCAATAAAATTATATATTCCTGCAAAAAAAATTATTTTTCGACAATTAAAAGACAGCTACTATTATTTCGTATCTCGAGTTGCTAACAATGGTAGTAGGCTTTTTGCTACCACGATTATAGGGGCATATTTTGGTAATACAGCTGTAGGTTATTATTCTTTAGTGGAAAAACTATTTTATGCCTTTACATCAATGGGGGGGGTAGTTTCACAAACAATATATCCGTATATGAGCAGAACAAAAGACTTGAAATTTCTAAAAAAAATATTGTTGTTAACTATAATACTGAGTATTCCCATTTTATTCGCACTAATGTCTTTCCGTGTCAGCCTTTTAATGATAGTATTTAATATCCAAAATGAAATGGCATCTAATATTTTTCTAATTGTTTTTAGTGGGGCATTATTTAGTATTGTAAGTTCAATTATTGGTTACCCACTATTAGCTGCTTTTGGATACCCGAAATATGCGAATAATAGCCTCATTTATTCATCAATTATTTATTTAATATATATACTAATAGTAGTATTTTTAACAAATAATATTTACTATACTTCTTTCTCAATAGTGGTTTATATGATGTCAGGTTTATTATTTAGAATATATTTCATAAAAAAAACAGAATTATTAAAAAACAGCGTATGACCTTAGACAAAATCGAAACAATAAATGGTACTGTTGAAATTAAAGCTAAAGATTTTTCAGGGCCTCCGAAGTATCTAGACTTAGATGTAGCAAAAAAGAATCTACTAGATTTAAAAGAAGTAATGGATGAGTCCGGAGTAAAATTTGGCTTGATATATGGCACATTACTTGGGGCTTATAGGGAAAACAATTTCATTAAGCACGATCATGATACTGACCTTTATGTTCTAGAAGAAGTTAAACAAGATTTACTTAACACATTACCAAAATTGTTAAATATAGGTTTTGAAGTGTGTAGATACGACGGGTTATTGCTCAGTATAAGCCGAAATGAAGAGTATATAGATTTTTATTTTTTCAAAAAAGCCCTTTTTTTTTATAGAAAAAACAGCCCTGGGTTATCAGCAAAGTCTAAATATCTAGAGAATACTATTGATTACACCTTTTTAGGAGTACCTTTCCAGATACCTAATAACGTTGAATCATTTTTGATTTCATTATATGGTAATAGTTGGAAAACACCTATTGAGAATGATTTATCGATGAATCATCATTGGTATATAAAAACAAGAGAATTTGTGCGGAATAAAGTTTCTTTTTTATTTCCACTTTTAAGTTACCTCAAAGGTCTTTTTAATAAACATTTAAATAAAAAATAGAATGTGTGGAATAACAGGGATATTATCTAAAAAACCGATTCAAAATATTAATGCCCGAATACAAAAAATGAATACATCTATTTTACATAGGGGGCCAGACGCAGGGGGTTTTTATTTTTATAAAAATTTGGCGTTAGGCCATAGGCGTTTAAGCATTATTGATACAAGAGGAATATCAAACCAGCCTATGCATTCAACCAACGATGAATGGCATATAGTATTTAATGGTGAGATATATAATTTCGAGGAGATAAAATCACAATTATGCTATAATTTTAATACTAAATCTGATACAGAGGTAATTTTAGCCGCTGTTCAAGAAATGGGTATTGAGTGGTTCTTAACTCAATCTAATGGAATGTTTTCTATTGCAATTTATAATTCGCAAACATCAGATTTATATCTTATTAGAGACAGATTAGGCATAAAACCATTGTATTATTATCTAGATGAAGATAATTTAGTTTTCTCATCAGAAATTAAATCTATTTTAAGTAGTGGTTTGGTAAACTCAGAATTCAATGAATTGGCGGTTGATGAATACCTAGCTAATAGATATACAAGAGCGCCGTATACTTTTTTCAAAAATATTTTTCAGGTGAAACCAGGAGAATATATTAAAATTAACATTGACCTTAAGGCCGATAAAATTAAATACTGGGATTTACCAATTATATTTAATAATTTAAACTCATATGATGAGTCCGAAATAGTATTAGAATTTGAAAAGGAACTCACTAAAGCCATAAAATACAGATTAATAGCAGACGTGCCATTAGGGACTTACTTAAGTGGGGGAGTTGATTCTAGTATAATTACTGCAATAACCGCTTTAAGTACTGAGAAAAGAGTAAACACGTATACAATTGGATTTGATGAACTTAATGAATTTGAATATTCTAAAATTATTGCTAGTAAATACAATACTGACCATCATGAGATAGTTTTAGATAAGGAAGATTATATATCCAATTGGGAACGTCTAATTTGTTTTAAAGATTCTCCTTTAGGTGTTCCTAATGAAATCCCCCTGGCTGTTATGTCATCTAAATTAAAAGAAAAAATAACTGTTGTTTTATCTGGAGAGGGAGCTGATGAATTACTTGGTGGGTACGGTCGAATTTACCGTACTCCATTTGATTATGAAAACGGAAAACAGACTGGTAGTTTTTACGATTATTTTATTAGTAAATATGAATATGTGCCACGTGAAATGCGTGACCAATTGATAAATACACCAATTGATTATAGAGCAGAATTTGATGATAAAATCAATAAACAGTTTTCTTATAGGACAAACGAAGAAAATGTGTTTAAATTTTTTCATGAATATCATGTTAAAGGTCTTTTACAAAGAGTTGATACGACAACGATGCAAGCTTCAGTTGAAGCTCGTGTACCTTTTTTAGACCATAATCTTATTGAGTTCTCATATAATATGATTCCGTATGCTTTAAAATTAAAGTGGATTAATGACAATGCCAAACTTAAAGCTAAAAGACTATCATCTGATGAATACAGTGAGAACTTAGACATTCCTAAATATATTTTAAGAAAAGTATCATACAAATATTTGCCAAAGGAGATTATTGAACGTAAAAAAATTGGATTTCCTGTACCTCTTACTAATTGGTTCAGTAATTTAGAGAAAATTGCAAGAGAATTACTTTACAATAGTACTTGGCTTAAAGACGGAGTTTTGGAAAATTTAATTTCTAAAAGTAGAAAAGAGGATAAGGCAGGCCAAATTTTATGGATGTTTATAAATATTGAATTATTTAAAAAGAATTATTTTCAAAAAGATTGGAGATGGTAAAATTGAAATACGAATTCATAACAACACAAGAACTAAAAGCAGTTAAATATGTATAAAAGAGGAAATGAAAAAAGCACAATAGGTTATACTTCAGGGGTGTATGACTTGTTTCATATAGGTCATTTGAATTTACTTAAAAATGCCAAAGGTTTATGTGATAAATTGATTGTTGGAGTAACCAGTGATGAACTAGTTTCTTATAAGAATAAGAAAGCAGTTATCCCACATCAAGAAAGAATGGAAATATTAAGGGGTATAAAATATGTTGATGCTGTTGTGCCTCAAAATGATATGGATAAATTTAAAATGTGGGAACGTTTGAAGTTTGACGTAATGTTTGTTGGGGATGATTGGTTTGAATCCGAAAAGTGGAAAGACTTAGATCGTAAATTTAAAGAAGTAGGTGTCAAAATAATATATTTCCCATATACTAAAGGAGTTTCGTCAACAACTATAAATAAAACATTAAATAATTTAAGACAAACGGATCTTTAAAATAAAAATTAGTTGAAAAGAATTACAAACAGCATTGAGTCAAGCCGTCTAAAACGATTATTATTATTTGCGTTATTAAACAGTTCGTTTTTTATCGCATTTGGAGGTTCAGGTATTTTGAGAATATTTATAATTTTACTTATGAATATTTCTGGATTTATTCTAGTTTTTAATTATTTTAAAAAAAATAAAACATTTAAGGTTGCAAAGGTTAGTCTTTATTATAGAGTTATGTTTTCTTTATTAATTTTATGGAGTTTTTTTACTATTATTAGATCTTTTAGTTTTGATAGCCAAAGCTTAATAACTCTTTTTGGTCATTATTTAATGGGCTGGGCGTGGTTAACACCTTTAGCTATTGTTTTCGGATTTAAATTATCTAATTGGGTTTTCTTGTTTGATTATTTTGGAAAATTGCTATTAATTGTTTCAATCATAACGTTGGGGAGTTTATTTTATAATCAAAGAATTATTTTCGGACTTTTAGAGTGGATGGCTTTTTTACCAATATTAGTATTAACATATTCTATTCAAAATGGAAAAAATAAAACAATAATTTTGTTTTCAATTGCTGCCTATCTTGTTCTATCATATAGGGCTAGTCAAAGAGCTAACCTTCTACTCTTAGTTATTCTTGGTGTTTTTGTTATTCTTAATATTTACAAAGAAAGAAAAAGGCATTATAAGAAAATTGGATTATCATTAATAATGATAATTGGTTTTTTTGTTCTTTTACTGAATGGACAGAAATACTTTAATGAATTAAGTAGTGATAAAGATTTAACTGTAGATACTCGAACCTTTTTATATGAAGAATTATTTCTTGATTTTAAAGATAATACCATAATTTATGGCAGAGGAGTTTTAGGGACATATTATAGCGAATACTTTAATAATTGGAATAAAAGTGAAGAAGGTGGTGACTCTGAAACAAGGATTTTAATTGAAGTAGGTTATCTGCATATTATATTAAAAGGAGGAGTAATAATGTTAATATTACATTTGTTAATTTTAATTCCAGCGGCTTACTTAGGAATTTTCAAATCTAAGAATGTAATAGCGAAGATGTCTGGGGTTTTAATTTTAGCCTACCTAATTTTATGGCTTGTAAGTTATTATCAGATTTATTCAGCAGAATACATCCTTTTATGGATGGCGGTTGGTACCGTAATTTCTTCACGGACAAGGCTAATGACTAATATTGATATTAACAATAATTATTTAAAACAAACACACAGATAATGATAGGTAATTCTCCATTAGTTTCTATTATTACAGTCGTATATAATGGAGATAAAACTCTTGAACAAACAATACAAAGTGTAATCAATCAAACGTATAAAAATATTGAGTACATAATTATTGATGGAGTTTCTACGGATAGTACACTTGATATTATAAAAAAAAATGAGAGTCATATTAACTATTGGATTAGTGAACCGGACAATGGACTTTATGACGCCATGAATAAGGGTATTAGAATGGCCAAAGGTGAGTTGATAGGCATGATTAATAGCGATGATTGGTACGAGCTAAATGCTGTTGAACTTATTGTTGAAGCCTATAATAATAATTCAGAAAAAAGAATATTTCACGGGGACCGATATGATATTCTTAAAAACGGCATTAAACGAATACGAAAATTTCATCCTTCAAAATTAAAATTTCTATACTATGGAATGACATATAATCATCCTTCTATGTTTTTTCATAAGGAAATCTATAAACATAAACTATACAATATACACTTAAGGGCATTATCCGATTATGAATTTGTTCTTAACCAATACATAAATGATAAGAGAGTATTTATATATATTCCTGAAGCGTATGTCAACTATAGGTTAGATGGAGTTAGTGCGCAAATGAAAAAAATTGATTCTATCCAAGAAGGATATATATCAAGAAGAAATGCTGGGTTTAGTCTTTTTAGTAATTTTATTTCATTGGTGACAAGGATTTCAGTTTGGGTTATCTATAAAGCAATAAAAAAACAAGTTTAAATGATTCAATCTTTTTTATCTTTTCTTAATAAATCTGATATTGATTCTCTAGTAATTGATGTTTATAATGGCATAATGCAAAATATCATAATGATATCCAGTTTAGATTTAGGGTTTTTCTTAAATAACCCTATAACAATGATAGCTTCTGAATCATTACTTGACGCTATTTATTGTAAGACACCCATTTTAGCATTAGAAAATGATTTTTTACACATATTTATAATACCTATGGTTCTTTTGGTAAACTAGTGGATTTTTATAGTAGTTATCAAAGATAAATTAATTTCAGAAGGACAAGATAATTTAACACCTGTAAAATTTGGTTAAATTTCGAAAAAAAACTTTTTATATAGAAAAGATAAATTTTGGATTCAAAAACATATGATAAGATAAATAATTTTTCTCAAAACTTGATCAATTTAATTTTTGGTTTAAGAAGATTTATCCCTTAATTTATTAGTCAAATTTTTACAAAAAAAATAAGTAAATCAACATTAATTATAATCAAAATTATTTATGAATATACCTTCGAATGCATCTAAAACTCCAGAAGCAGATTTTTTAATTGATCTCTTTAGTCGGTTAAATAAAAGTGAAATTATATACAGTGTTTTAAGAAATTATGAGTTTTTACCTTATGATTTAAGGGGTAGTGATATTGATTTATTTGTTTGCGAAGAGGATTTTAAAAAGTTTCATGAAATCTTGAAAGAATCTGCTAAACAATATAATGGAGCTATAATCTCAATATTAAGTACTCCAACAGTTAAAGATGTTTCCATAAGCGGTTTCTATGATAACGAATGGTGGGGAGTTCGTTTTGATACATTTATTTATATTGGTACAAATGAATGCTCTATATTTTCTAATAGTTATATTACTGATAGAATTGAATATCATAATGGTATTAAAGTAGTGAGCAAAAATGATGCATTTGTTTTAGGTTTTATAAAAGAAATTATAGGTGCAAAGAAATATAGCAAAAGGTATTCTGAAGGGGCGTTAATAGCTTTCGCTAGTGCAGAGGAACAATACTATAGTGCATTTTGTGAAACGTTGCCGGTAAATATTGTTACTGAATATCTTATCCCTCTTTTAAAAGATGAAAAAATTTTCTCAGAGAAAATTTGCCTTACAATTTATAATGGTTATAAACAAAAAACATTTAAAAATGGAATTAAAAGTTATTTATTGAAAGCGATTTTAAATTTTAAATATAAATTAAATAGATTATTAGACCCACCTGGGTTTTCCATAGCAATATTAGGAACGGACGGGGCTGGCAAAACAACAATCATAAATAGTTTAATCCCATTATTAGAAAAACCTTTACATAACAAGATGGCTTATAGTCATATGCGACCCGATATGATTCCAAATATAGCTCAATTATTTGGGAGGCCTAAAGTTGATGGGCCAAATACAAATCCACATAATGGCCAGGTTTCAGGGGTAGTTATTTCAGTCTTACGCTTACTGTATTATTCATTTGATTATATTATTGGTTATTGGGTATTAGTTAATACTACTTTGGCGAAAAAAACGACAATTTGGTTTTTTGACCGCTATTATTATGATTATTTGATTGATCAAAAACGAGCGAGTATAAACTTGCCAATATGGGTAATAAAAGTTGTTGGAGTTTTTATTCCAACACCAGATTTAATATTGTGTTTAGGTACTGAACCAAATGTTATATATTCAAGAAAACCAGAATTACCTTTAAATGAAGTTAAAATACAAGTTAAAAAACTAAAAGAATTTTGTTTTAAAAAGCATAATGCAGTTTGGATTGATACGGGTAAAAACAGTATTGAAGAAACAATTAACATCACAATGAAGGAAATAATTAATAAAATGTCAAAACGGTACGTATGATTAATTTACGCGAATTTCTTTCAGTTGGCCATTATGTATTTTTACCATCAAAAAAGAACGCCAAGGTTATATTGAATATTAATAATAAAAATTCATGTATTAATTCATTTGAGCTTTACAATCCATTTTCTATAAAAGCAAAGGTTTTTAAGTTCATATTTAGCTATATAGTTATTTATTTAAATACACCGTTCAAATTTTTTTTTGGACAAAGATATATCCATTCTTCAAAATTTATTTTAGAAATAGAGGTAAAGTTAAATAGGAAAATACATTCTTCTTTATATTATGCTACAGCTAAAGATAAAGTAGTATTGCAGTTACAGGATGATAAAGGTATTCTCGGTTATTTAAAATTTTCATTAAATGAGTTAGGGGGAAATCATTTAAGAAATGAAGTTAAAGCAATTAATATTTTAATGAAAGCAGGTGTTTTGGATAGGGACTATTTAATCCTTGATGGTTGTTATAAAGGCTTTAATTATTGTATTCTTAAAAATATACCAGGAAAGATAACTTCTATTCCTGATTTAGTTATTAAAGATATTTTACATAAATTAGAGGGTAAGCTTGATTATGAATTGTTTAAGCACCCTCGAATCTTAAAACTTCGAGATCAATTAATAAAACAAAATCATATTGAGCTAATAAAAACACTAGATAACTATGTCGGCTCTAATAAAAATAAATACAAAGTTGTATATGAGCATGGAGATTTTGCCGAATGGAATATAATTAAGGCAGACTCAAAATATATCTTATTTGATTTTGAGTATTTTGAGGAGGAAGGTTTAGAATATTTAGATTTATTTAAGTTTTATTTTCAAAAAGCAAATTTGTTAAAAGCATATAACGATATAAAGATAATTGAATATTTAAAGAATAAAATCAATTTACCTGCACGATTCAATGAGCTTTTTATTGTTTTTTTGATTAAAGAAATTTCGATTAAGTCAGAAGAATGCCAGGATTATTTCAAAGAATATTCTATGTTAAATTACATAATACTAAGTAATAAATAAAATGCAAAAAAAACATACCATTATAGCATATGCTTGTGAAGATACCGGCTCTGAACCGGGAGTTGGATATCACTGGGTTAAAAAAATATCTGAACTTACAACGACTAAGGATATAACTGTAATAACGAGAAAAAACAACGATGTTTCAAATCTAATTGACACTTATAATATTAAAAAAATTGAAATTGATTTACCAGATAATCTCATTTTTATCAAAAAAATAGTAGGTACTCGAATTTATTACTTAATCTGGAAATTTCTAGTATTTGTCCATTTACTTAATAATTTTTCTAATTATAACAAAGGCATTGTTCATCATATAACCTTTACCCCCGTTTACTATCCTCCCATTTATTTTTGTATTCCTTTTGAATTTTATTGGGGTCCAATTGGTGGTGGAGAAAAGTATCCTACGGCATATTATAAATCAATGAAAGTAAGGGGTCTAGTAGGTGAATTATTTAGATCCATTTTAAAATACACTATTTATGTGAATCCATTATTTTATTTAGGTTGTTACCGCTCAATTAAAATTATTTGCTCAACAGATGAGACTTGCCAATTAATCCCCAAATTGTATAGAAATAAGGTAGTTGTAGAATTAATGGTTATGGATGTAGATAAAAATGATTTAGTTGATTCAGGAGACAATACTATTATTATCGCTAATAGATTGATTAACTGGAAAATGACACATCTATTTGTAGATGCATTTAATAGTTATTCAAATATATCAAATAATCAGTTTAAATTAATTATAATTGGGGATGGTCCTTGTTTTAATAAAATTCAACCTTATATAGATAATGTTAGAATTTTTCATCATAGAAGGTTTAAAGAAAGAAAGGAAATGTTAAATATTCTAAAAAATAGTTCATTATTTGTTTCAATGTCCTTGCGTGATTCAGGCGCAGCATCTCTTTTGGAAGCCATTAGTTATGGTATTCCCTATTTAATTACAGATTCTGGTGCTCATAAATTATTTTTAAAAAATGGTATAGGTTATAGTTTCAAGCTAAATAATTACAATGATGATAAAACAACAATAATAAATTTACTTTCTAATCTATTAAATGATAAAATAAAATTACAGAAGGAAAGGAAAAAAGTAAAAAATTTCTATAATACGGTATTTTCGGAAGCTGCAAAACAAAAAAGATTGTCTGAAATTTTTTAAGTCATATTATTGTAGAGTATTAATCTGAATTCTCTTTATGATCCATTGTTGATAGATATAAAGCTAAGGCAAATAAACTTTTTAATTTAGAGATGATCATTCTAATGATGTAACGAGAAATAAGTTATCTAGAAGGATCTTAAATTTTTAACTGGGACAAATAAATTAAAAAAATTTTGATGAAAATTTTAATAATTCATAACAAATATGGTAAGTTTAGTGGTGAAGAAGCTGTAGTTGATGCTCAAATAAACTTATTAAAAGAGAATGGTCATAAAGTAATCACCTATTACAGGAGTAGTGAAGAACTAGACGAAATGAAACTAGGTAAAGCGAAAGCATTTTTTTCGGCTTTGTATAACCCAAAATCTATAGAAGAATTAAAAATTCTTATATCTCATGAACAACCAGACATAGTACATATTCATAATTTATATCCTTTTATTTCCCCTGCTATTTTACCTATGATAAAAAAACTTGGGACCCCCATTGTAATGACTGTTCATAATTATCGCTTAGTTTGTCCAAATGGGTTGTTTTTTAATAAAGGAGCGATTTGTGAAAAATGTACTGGTGCATCTAAAGAACTTAATTGCATCATTAATAATTGCGAAGGCTCTCTTCTTAAAAGTACTGGTTATGCATTACGTAATTTTTGGGCTAGAACTCATAATCAGTATTTAAATAATGTCGATTTATTTTTAAGTTTGTCAACTGTTCAAAATAATAAATTGATAGCGAATGGTTTCAAAAAAGAGCAGTGCCTTATAATTCCAAATAGTTATGGTGGGAGTTTTGTGAAAGAGGTTAGTTATAATGAAGGATATTATATCGGTTACGTTGGACGTATTAGTCCTGAAAAAGGATCAGAAATTATTATTGAATTAGCAAAAAAATTACCTGATATTAATTTTAAAATTGCCGGTAATCCAATTAATGAAAAGAAGGATTTCCCGAGATTAAAGAATGTTGAATTTGTTGGGTTTTTGAATAAAGAAAAACTAGCTTTGTTTTATTCAAATTGTTTATTTACATTATTTACCAGTGTCTGGAATGAAACTTTCGGGCTTTCCATAATTGAGGCTTTTGCCCATAAAAAACCAGTGATCGCAAGTGATTTAGGGGCCTCTCCTGAGATTGTTGAAAACAATAAATCTGGCTTAATTTACAAAAACAACGATTTAGCTGATTTAACAAAAAAAGTAAATCAACTATATTCAGATAAAGATAGAATAAGAGAAATGGGCTTGTCCGGTTTTAAGAAAGTAGAGGAGCTCTACAGTGCTAAAGTTTATTATAAAAAATTGTTTCAAGCATATCAATCTGTTTTGGAAAAAAGGTAGAATACATAATGAATTTAAAAGAAATAGTCAGTCATAAAGTTTTTAGTACATCCCTTTCATCTATAAACACAGATGAAAACTGTATCATCAATACCATCAATCCACATTCGTATTGTGTAGCGAAAAAGGATATAGATTTTAATAAAGCATTATTTAGCAGTGATGTATTATTGCCAGACGGTTCTGGTATTGTTTTGGCAACAAAAGTTTTAACTGGAAAAAAAATTAATAAAATTGCAGGGGCTGATATTCATCAATATTTATTGGAGCAAGCGAATGAAAAGAAGTTAAAAGTTTTTTATTTGGGTGCGTCCAAAAATACTTTAGAATTAATTGAGGCAAGAGTTCGAAAAGAGTTTAAAAACATTCTAGTATCCAGTTATTCTCCGCCCTATAAACCAAAGTTTACTGAGGAAGAAACATCAGAAATGATTGATAAAGTAAATATATTCAAGCCTGATTTTCTTTTTGTAGGTATGACAGCTCCAAAACAAGAAAAGTGGGTATATGCGAATAAAGATAGGTTAGATGTTAAAGTAATAACATCCATTGGAGCAGTATTTGATTTTTATGCAGGTAATGTTAATAGAGCTCCAAAATGGATGATAAACTTTGGCCTTGAATGGTTACATCGAAGCTTGCAAAGTAGAAGGTTGCTGATTAGGAATTTTAAATCAAATCCAGTATTTTTATATGATTTAGTTAAAATGAAAATAAAATGAAAATTGTAGTTATTACTCAAAATGAGCCATTTTATTTGGCAGAGAGCTTAAGGTATTTAATTGATGTTTTGCCAAAACATTCAAAAATAGTCGGTTGTGTGGTAAATGATGTTTCTCCTTTTGGTAAAAAGGAAACTTTTTTACAAAAAGCCAGAAAGACTTATGATGTTTTTGGGTTGCATTTCTTTTCACATTACAGTATTAAGTTTATAAAAAATAAATTTGATCGTAGTAAGAATGTGAAAAAACTATTAAATGCTAATTCAATACAAGAGATAGTATTAGATAAACACATTAATCATATAGATTCAGTTAGTAAGATTAAACAGTTTCAACCAGATTTATTAGTGTCAATTCTCGGTAATCAAATATTTAAAGATTCTATAATTAATCTTGCACCTAAGGGGTGTTTAAATCTCCATACAGCATTACTTCCTATTTATAGAGGGCTAATGCCTACTTTTTGGGTACTGAAAAATAATGAAAAATATACTGGAGTTTCTGTTTTTTATGTAGAAAAAGGAATTGATAGTGGTCCTATTATTGTTCAAAAAAAGATTGAAATTGCGGATCGCTCTCAAGAAGAGCTTATTACTTTTACTAAAAAAATAGGAATGGAAGCAATTGCTGAAGCAGTAGATTTAATAGAAAAAGACAAGATAAAACTTATAGAAAATGATGCAAATAAAATGACATATTATTCTTTTCCAACAAAAGAGGATGTTAAAGAATTTTTAGAAAACGGTAAAAGATTTTTTTAATGAATATTCTAACATTTGATATAGAGGAGTGGTTTCATATCTTGGATAATGATTCAACTAAAACTAACCAACAATGGGGTGGGTTTGAAGTCCGAATTCATGAAAACATGGACCGGATACTAAGCTTCCTCGATACGAATAATCTTAAAGCTACTTTTTTTATAGTAGGATGGATAGCTGAAAAATATCCAGAAATAGTAAAAAAAATTGATGACTTAGGCTTTGAAGTTGGTTCACATACTCATATGCATCAACTTATGTATAATCAATCACAATTTGAGGTTGCTGACGATTTAAAAAGATCAATTCAAACTTTAGAAGATATAACAGGAAAGAAAATCACCTCTTTTAGAGCACCAGGTTTTTCTATTACAGAAAAGAATAAATGGGCTTTTGAGATCCTTTACGAAAATGGTATAAGAAAAGATAGTTCAATATTTCCAGCAGGTAGATCACACGGTGGTTTCCCCTCATATCAAAAAAAAGTCCCTTCTAGATTAAGGTTTAATGGTGTAGAACTTAAAGAATTTCCAATTAACACAGCCAGTCTTTTCGGGAAAAACATAATTTTTTCCGGAGGTGGTTATTTCAGAATTACTCCTTATGGTTTAATCAAACATTGGTCAATGAATTCTGAATATATAATGACTTATTTCCATCCTAGAGATTTCGATCCAAATCAGCCTATCATTAATGATTTATCTTTAGTAAGGAAGTTTAAGACATATATAGGTCTTAAAACTTGTTTATTTAAACTAGATAAGTGGGTTAACGACTTTGAGTTTATCGATTTAAACACCGCAGATAATATTATAGAATGGGATAAATCACCCATAGTTTTCCTGTAATTATATATAATCATTTAGGTTCAATAAAAATATAGTAAAAACAGGATATATCAAAAAAAGAGATTAATAAATTTGCTAAATCTTATAAGTAGAAATTAACATTATCTCCAACAAGATTATTTATCAAACTATTACTCTAAGTTATTTTTAAATCTGTAAAATATAATTAATATAAGTCTTTTATTTAAAAATAAATATGTTATTTAGTCCTATAGATTTTGTGATTTTTTCACCAATAGTCTTTATCCTTTTATTGGTTTGTATTTAATAAAAAATTAGAAATATAATTGTCTATTTAGATAAATTCAGAATTTTCAGATGAAACTCATTTGATTTTACCCATTTAAAATATAGAAAACAAAATATTAAAATAAAGTATCGCAACTGTTTTTTTAATAGTTAATTAAAATAGTATTGGTAATTAAATAAAAAAATGAATAAGAAAAAAGGAATTATTGTTTCGGGATATTTTAACCCAATTCACAAAGGGCATATTGAATATTTTAACAATGCCAAAGCACTTGCAGACAAGTTATTTGTGATTGTGAATAATGATCATCAAAGAGCATTAAAAGGAAGTGCTGAGTTTCAAAAGGAACAAGAGCGTGTATTTATAGTTTCTAACATAAAATCGGTAGATCACTGTATTTTATCTATTGATCAAGACAGGACAGTTTGCAAAACGGTTGAGAAAATTGCCCAAGATTTTGGTCATGAATATGAGCTAAGTTTTGCAAATGGAGGGGATCAAACTAATAACACCATTCCAGAGAGAACTATTTGTGATCAGATAGGCGTTTCTTTGGTTGATGGATTAGGTGATAAAATACAGTCAAGTAGTTGGTTGTTAAAAAAGTAATTTTTTTAATAAAATTCTTA
>Ga0308004_10000469_pt1 | contig 18986 bp, 22 predicted proteins | sample Neamet38_FD_203156 | JGI IMG/M metagenome (GOLD analysis project Ga0308004, IMG submission 203156) | Marine microbial communities from water near the shore, Antarctic Ocean - #38 | ecosystem: Environmental > Aquatic > Marine > Unclassified | place: Southern Ocean | collected 2014-06-06 | reverse complement strand
TTTTCTTGATGCTTCTTTCACAAAACTAATATCGTTAACTGCGGCAGAATTTATTGAAACTTTATCCGCACCAGCAAGAAGTAAATCTCGTATATGTTGAATTGATTTTATACCTCCGCCAACTGTCAGAGGCACAAAACACTTCTCTGCAGTTTTGTTTACTATGTCGATAATTATACTTCTATCTTCCTGAGTCGCTGTAATGTCTAAAAAGCAAATTTCATCAGCTCCACACTTACTATAGTACTCTGCTTGCTCTACAGGATCGCCAGCATCTTTTAAATTAATGAAATTTATTCCTTTAACAACTCTTCCATTGTTAACATCCAAACAAGGTATAATTCTATTTTTTAACATTAATTAATTTTACTTAATTCTTCCATCTTTACTCTGTTTTCATATATTGCCTTGCCTACTATTATTCCTTCAATCTTTTTATTATCACTAATAATTTTTTTGATATCATGCATAGAACTTATTCCTCCTGATATTATCACTGGCATATTAAATCTATCAGCAATTTTATAGCTATCCACTAAATTTGGTCCTGTATTTGTTCCGTCTCTATCAATATCTGTAAAAATTAATCTAGCTACGCCGAAATCTTTTACTGTTTTCAAGAAGTCAAAAATATTGATTTCCGTTTGGTTTTTCCATCCAGAAGTAGCTATGTAATTTTTTCTTACATCTAATGACAAAGCAATATTTCCAGAATATTTTTTGCAGCAAGTCTCTAAAAAAAAAATATCTTTAATTGCTGCAGTTCCTAAAATAATTTTATCAGCTCCTATATCCAATAATTGATTAATACTATCTTCAGATCGAATCCCTCCACCAATTTCTACTTTAAAATTAAATTTTTTAACAATTTCTTTTATAACTTCTAGATTAATTAAACTGCCCTGTAATGCTCCATCTAAATCAATAATATGTAAATATTTAAAGCCTGCGTTACTAAAAATTTCTGCTTGTTCAATAGGGTTTTCATTATAAATTTTTTCACTTTTAAAATCACCCTTTGTGAGTCTTACACACTTGCCGTTTTTTAAATCTATTGCTGGAAAAATTTTCATATTCTTAAAAAATTACTAAGTATTATTATGCCAGTTTCTTGACTTTTTTCCGGGTGAAATTGTGATCCGAAAATATTTTCGTAGCATACAGCGGCCACCATATCCTTTCCATAATTAACAGAAATGGAGACTAATGATTTATCTTCAGGTAAAAACTCATAACTGTGAATAAAATAAGCGTGGCTTTTGTTGTCAATATTTTTAAACACCTTTGAAGTTTTTTTTATATCTAATTCGTTCCAACCCATGTGTGGTATCTTTAAATCAGGTAATCCTGGGTTTATTTTGACAACATTACCTTTAATCCAATTAAGTCCTGCAGTTTCTTCTTCTTCATAACCAGTAGTTCCAAATAATTGCATTCCAGCACAAATACCATAAATTGGTTTTTTTTTATTTAGAACACTTTCGTTTAGTTCCTCATCCAAACCTTTGATGTTTTTTATGCCTTCTCTACATGCTTTAAAAGATCCTTGCCCAGGTAAGACTAATTTGTCTGCTCTCTTGATATCACTAATATCTGAACTAATTTTCACAGAATAATTGAAATTAATTTCTGAGTTAGCTTTTTCTATTGACTTGGCGATTGATCTCAAATTGCCAACGCCGTAATCAACAACTGTAAGTAACATTTATTTTAAAGTTTGCCTTTTGTTGAGGGAATAGACGATTTAATTCTTTTGTCTATTTCGAAAGCGTCTTTTAATGATCTAGCTAAACCTTTAAAACATGATTCAATTTTGTGATGGCTATTTTCTCCATATATGTTTTCTATGTGTAAAGTAATTCCAGCTGATTGTGAAAAAGCTTGGAACCATTCCTTGAATAACTCTGTGTCCATTTCTCCTAATTTTTCTACCTTTAAATTAACTTTCCAAATTAAGTATGGTCTATTTGAAACATCTATAGCGACACGCGTTAATGTTTCGTCCATTGGTATTAATGCGTGAGCATACCTTTTGATTCCTTTGCGGTTGCCAGCAGCTTTGCTGATGGCTTCACCAATAGCTATTCCTGTGTCTTCTGTTGTATGATGTAAGTCAATATGAGTGTCTCCCTTGGCTTTCACAGAGATATCAATCAAAGAATGTTTAGAAAGCTGTTCCAACATATGGTCTAGAAAACCTATGCCTGTTTGAATCTTATATTTACCTTTACCATCAATATTGACCTCAACAGCAATACTGGTTTCTTTTGTCTTTCTGGCAATTTTTGCTTTTCTGCTCATAAATAAAAGAGAGTTTATTCAATTATATATAGAGAAATTTCTAATTTATCAATAAATGCTAAGTCACTATTGAAGAAATAAAATTAATCGCCACTTAAAGAGTCATGGATACTAATGAAAAATGGCATGGCACTACAATTGTTCTTTTGAGAAAAGACAATCAAACCGTGGTCGCGGGAGATGGGCAAGTTAGTCTTGGTAACACAATATTAAAAAGCAAAGCTAAAAAGGTTAGAAAAATTGATAAGCATAATGTGATAGTAGGTTTTGCGGGATCCACTGCAGATGCGCTAACCCTATTTGAGAGATTAGAAGCTAAACTTGAGAAACATGCAGGCAACCTTCCAAGAGCAGCTGTCGAGCTCGCTAAAGATTGGCGTACTGATAAATATTTAAGAAGATTAGAAGCTTTAATGGCTGTGGCAGACAAAGAAAATAGTTATATTATTTCTGGAACAGGAGATGTCTTAGAACCTGAGGACGGTATCATAGGAATAGGTTCAGGAGGCAACTACGCGTTAGCTGCAGCAAAAGTTTTGACTGAGATGAATCTTACGGCTGAAGAGGTTGCAAGAAGAGCAATTAAAATTGCATCTGATATTTGTGTTTTTACTAATAATAATATTACAGTAGAGAAAATATAATTATGAAGGAAGCAAATAAAGTTACAAAATTAAATTTACCCAAAGAAGACAAAAAAAAACAAAACTCAAAAGTAAGTGCTTTGTCTCCAAGAGAAATAGTCTCAGAACTTGATAGATATGTTATCGGTCAATCTAATGCTAAAAAAGCTGTTGCAATAGCACTACGTAATAGATGGAGGAGACAGGCTCTTGATGATCAAATGCGAGAGGAAGTTTTACCAAAAAATATTTTAATGATTGGACCAACAGGAGTAGGTAAGACTGAAATTTCTAGAAGATTGTCAAAATTAGCTCAAGCACCTTTTATTAAAGTTGAAGCTACAAGGTTTACTGAAGTAGGATATGTCGGAAGAGACGTTGAACAAATTATAAGGGACTTGATTGAAATAGCTATAACTTTAGAAAAAGAAAAAAAAAGAAAAGAAGTTTATGTTAAAGCTCAATTAGCTGCAGAAGAAATGGTTTTAAATGCATTGGTTGGAAACAAAGCAAGTGTTGCCACAAAAGAAAGTTTTAGAAAAAGATTACGAGATGGTGATCTTGATAATAATGAAATAGAGATTGAGGTCAGTGATAATCCCTCTAATATGCAAAGCTTTGAAATGCCGGGAATGCCTGGTGGTAATGTAGGCATGATTAACATTTCTGAAATTTTAGGAAAAGCAACGGGCCAAAAAGCTAAAAAAAAGAAAATGACCGTTAAAGAATCACACGATATTTTAATAGCTCAGGAATCGGATAAAATGATTGAACAAGATAAAATTATAAGTGAAGCAAAAAAATCTACAGAAGATAATGGAATAGTTTTTTTGGATGAAATTGACAAAATTTCAGCACGTGGCGACAGTACAGGTGGAGATGTTTCAAGAGAGGGTGTACAGAGAGATCTTCTCCCTTTAATTGAGGGCACTGTCGTTAACACTAAACACGGCCCTGTAAAAACTGACCATATTTTATTCATTGCCTCGGGTGCCTTTCAATTAGCAAAACCGTCAGATCTTCTTCCGGAACTTCAAGGCCGTTTACCAATAAGAGTTGAACTAAATGCTTTAACAGAGGAAGACTATAAAAGAATATTAAAAGAGCCTGATAATAGTTTGGTCAAACAATACGTTGCTTTATTGAGAACTGAAAAAGTTGAATTAGAATTTACAAATGATGGAATCGATTTATTGGCGAAAGTTTCTGCTGAAGTTAATTCATCGGTTGAAAATATTGGAGCAAGGAGACTACACACACTATTAGAAAAAGTTTTAGAAGATATTAGCTTTACAGCTTCGGATAGATCAGGTGAAAAAATTATAATTAATAAAAAATATATTGAGGAAAACCTCGGTGATATAACAAAAGATATAGATCTTAGTAAGTTTATTTTATAATTTTCTTAATTTAATAATAATAGCCCCTTCTCCTCCATCCTTAATTTGGGCCTGTTCAATACTAATTATTTTATCCGATAGATCTTTTTGTGTTTTAATGTACTCTGGAACTGCAAATTTTAATTTACTTAACTCTTTTGATACGTATGTATTCTGATCTGTACTTGAATGCAGACCTTTGCCAGTAATTAATAATATTTCTTTAAAGTCTTTTTCCTGACAATTAATTATTAATTTTCTAACTTTTTCATTTGCTTCAAGTAAAGTGAAGCCATGTAAATCGAAGCGATATCTTTCAGCTCGATTAAATTGTTTTTTATTTTCTATTTCTTTATCATAAAGATCTTTAGGGTCTTTTAGGTATTCTTCCCATAGTTCTTTTTCTGTGTCAGAAATATTTACTTTTTTCTTCACTTACTAATAATTTCAGCCAGGAACCAATTAGGATTTTTACTTGAAGCATCTTTTGAAAATTTCCAATAATCAGTTACTGTTTTAATTTTATCAGGATCACCTTCAATAATAACTTCATTTTTATCTTTTTTAACTGATATGATTTCACAAACAACTTTTACAGTAGAAAAAAATTCATCTTTTATTTTCTCAAATTTTTCTACTTTAGATTCTTTAAAACCAATAAAAGTAAGTTCTGATTTTATATTTTCTTTATTTCTATGATCAATCGCTTGTTCAAAATTCTTAAAAACATCTTTTGTCAAAAGTTTTTTAAGTTTTTCTTTTTCGCCTTTAGCAAAGGAAATCAAAATATTTTCATAGGCAATTTCAGCTCCTTTTAAAAATTGTTTTTTTTCATCATCTTCTAGACTCTCTTTTATAAATGATTTATTTTTTACTGGCGGTTGAAACTGATTGTAATTTTTATCATCAAATGCACCTGTAGCCTTACCTTCGTGACCAGTTTTTTTACCTAAAATATTTCTTAAACGTAAGATAATAAAACCAGCAATCATTGCTAGTAAAATTATGTCTATAAAGCCAAAATTGTTACTCATTATTTGATAAATATACATTAATAATATAATTTTGTAAGAACCAAATGAACTCACTTCTATTATCAATTATCGCCTTACCAATTTTAGAAATTACAGTGATGATTAAAATTGGACAACAAATCGGCACATTTAATACAGTATTAATAATCTTTTTCACTGCAGTTGTTGGAATTTATTATGCAAAAGTAGAAGGATTAAACACTATTAAAGCTGGTATGGTTAACCTGTATAAAAATAAAATCCCTTTTTATGAAATATTGTCTGGTGCGACAATTGCTATAGCAGCTATTTTATTAATTTTACCAGGATTTATTTCTGACACGATTGGTTTATTGTTTCTCTTTCCGTTTACAAGAAAAATAATAATAAACTTATGGCTGAAAAATAAATATAAAAATAATTTAAAAAATGAAGTTGATGTTATAGACGCTGAAATAATTGAAGAAGAGAAAAAAAAAGATGAATTATAAAATATTAGCTAAATATATCAAAGATTTAAAATTTGAAATACCTAATCCTACAACTTTCTTTTTAATAGAAAAAAATATTTCAAATTACAAAGTCAATATTGATATCAAAAGTAATCAGTTTAAAGATAAAATTATTGAGGTTGAAACAATCCTTTCACTTAATCCTAATACAGACAACACCGACAAGATAAACACTAAAATAATTTTTTCTGCTATTATTGAGATTGATGGTGAACTAAGTAATAAAAAATCTTTAGAAGAAATTATTTTAATTAAAGTTCCTAATGAAATTTATCCTGAAATAAGAAGTTTATTTGTTTTATTGTTTGAGAAATCTGGATTTAATAAAATAAAAATTGAAGAAAGTATTGACTTTAAAGAGCTTTACCAAAGAAGAAGTATTCAATAATGGTTTTTTTTCATCTCTTTTTTTAGAAAATCTTTATGTAGTTCGAGTTCTTCATCAGTAGGTTCAACAACAATTTTGCAATAATCCTTTTTGATATTATTTCTTTTTAACAGATTAGTTTCTAAATTCTCGTTTGAGAAAATTAGCTTTGGTTCTTTTGCATCTAATAAATTAATATATACCTCGCGTAAAAGTTCGCAATCTAACAATGCATTGTGTTTAGTTCTTCTAGATAAATCTATGTTAAATCTTCTGCACAGAGCATCCAAAGAATTAGAAGTACCAGGAAATTTTCCTCTCGCGACCTGGAGGCTATCTATAACGTTATCCTTTTTGATCTCATTTTTCTTAATCAATTTTAGTTGATAATTTAAAAATCCAAGATCAAATGATGCATTGTGTATTATAATTTTTTTATCTTTTATAAATTCCAGAAGTTCATCAGCAACAGCATTGAAAGTTTCTTTATTCTTCAAAAAATCAGTTGAAAAACCATGAATTTTAAATGCTCCTTCTGGAACATCTCTTTGAGGATTTATTATTTTATGAAAAATTCTTTTTGTAGGTGTAAAGTCCTTTGTTTCAATGCAAGCAATCTCTACTATTCTATGTTTATCATTAACTGAGAGACCCGTTGTTTCTGTGTCTAAGAAAATTTCATTCATATCTTTTTATAAAATTCTTAACATTTTTTTTTAAAATTGCTAAAGAATAATTATTGTTAATTGTATAATCACACATAATTTTTTTTTTGGCCGGAGATAATTGTCTTTTGTCTAATAAACTGAACGTTTCTTTGTCGCCTTTTTTTTTAATATATCTTTTTAGCCTTAAATTTTTATTTGCTCCAACAAAGATTAGTTCATCAAAATATATGTTTAATTTACTTTCTATCAATAGTGGTATCTCTAAAAACAATAATTTATTTTTTTTTTTTAAAAAACTTATCATTTCTTTTCTAACAAAAGGATGGATAATTTTTTCTAGCTTAAAGAGATTATTTTTACTTCTTTTTAGAATTAATTTAATTTGGCTTTTAATTTTTTTTTTGCTAGTTAGTTTAAATTTTTTTTCAAGAATTTTATTAAAATTTTTTCTCTTGTAAAGATTTTTCACAATTATATCTGCACTGAATAGGGGATATTTTTTACCCGCCATTATATGAGCAACAGTTGTTTTCCCTGAAGCAATAGATCCTGTAATTCCTATAATTTTCATTTTAAATTACTTGTTATAATTTTTTTTAATTCTACGTCTACATCTGGATTTATTTTGTTCCATAAATAAAATGATTTTTGGCCCTGATAGAGAAACATTTCTAAGCCATTATATGTTTTAATTTTTTGTTCTTTAAAATTCTTTAGCATTGTTGTCTCTAAAGGACTGTAAATAACATCATAGTAGATCATCTCTGTTTTAAATTTTTTAATTACTTGATTAAAATTACTCCCATTCGTCATACCTAAAGATGTACTATTGATAATAACGTCCGCATTTTGTGTCTTTGTGTAAATATCTTCCCATAAAACTATTTCAATGAATGGGTATTTTTTCTTAATAATTTGAGCTTTTTCAATTGATCTGTTGCTTATAGATATTTTTTTAATATTTTTTTTAGCTAGTGCATGAATTATTGAAGGGGTAACCCCACCTGCACCTAGGATCAAAATATTTTTCTTTACCAAATCTTTTTCTTTTAATTTTTTAATAAATGAGCAATCAAAACCATAAACATCTGTATTTTCACCAACAACTTTATTATTTTCATTCAAATATATGGTGTTTACAGAAGATGTTTCCTTTGCGTCATTTATTAATAAATCCAAATAAGGAATTACTACCTGTTTGTAGGGTATTGTTACATTAATCCCTTGTAGTTCTTTTTTTTTAATTTTGTTTATAACTTCTTCGATTTTATCTTCTTCAGTTTCTATTAAGGAATAAGTTGCTCGAATGTTATATTTTTTAAACCACCTGTTGTGTAACAATGGTGAAAGTGAATGTGACAAAGGCTTTCCGATAATACCATATTTTTTTTCTATCATGTTGATGTTTTAATATAATCTATTATCTGTTTAATAGGCAGGCCCATGATTGAATCTCTGTCGCCCTTAACAGATTCGAAAAGATCGAGTCCTCCAGCCTCTATTTGATAAACCCCATAAGCTAACAAAGTATCTGTTTTAATTTTTTTTAGATAGTTTTTGAGTTCGTCATCAGTAAGTTGTTTCATTTTTAGCTCTGATTGGTCCGTAAAGTTCCAAATCATAGCACCATTTTTAGAAATACATACCGAGGTTATTAGACTGTGCAAAGATCCATTTAATTTTTTTAGAATTGTTAAAGCTTCTTCTCTTGTTTTAGGCTTATTAATTAATTCATCTTTTAGACTTATAACACTGTCTGCACCTAGAACTATTTGATCCTGATATTTGTTGCTAACTTTTATAGATTTTAATTCTGCTAAATTTTTTGAAACTAACATAGGGTTAGCTCCTGCGGACAATAAAGAATCCTTAACCTGGTCTTCATCTATGTATGAGGGGACCACTGTACAATCAAAATTATTCTTGTCTAGTATCTTTTTTCTAACTTCACTTTTAGATGCTAAGATTATTTTCATTTTTTTCCTTTTTTTTTATATCAAAAATTTTGATAATTGTAGCAGCTGTTTCCTCAACAGATTTTCTTGTTACATCAACAACAGGCCATTTATATTTATTAAATAATTTTTTTGACTCCTCAATTTCTTCTTGTACGAATTCTAAATTAGAATAGTTAGGAGTATTAAATCCTTTTATGATTTCTAACCTATTGCTTCTAATTTCAGATAATCGATCTACCTCTACAATAAGGCCTACAACACAAAATGTACCTGGATCGTCTTTCAAAGTAGTGGGGATTTCTTGTGCTGCTACCAAGGGAATATTTAATGTTTTATACCCTCTGTTGGCTAAATAAATCGATGTAGGGGTTTTACTTGTTCTGCTCACACCTAATAAGATAATGTCTGCACTTGCAACATCTTCCATTTTCATTCCATCGTCATGTGCCATGGAAAACTGCAAAGCTTCGATCTTTTTATAATAAACTTCGTCTAGAACATGCTGAGCGCTAGGTTTATGGTTTGGTTTTTGTTTTATTGTTCTTGAAAAATTTAATATTAAATTGCCTAAAATACCGAAACAAGGAATTTTTTTTTTTTTACAAATTTTTATAATGTACTTATCCATTTTTGTTTCAACAACAGTGTATAAAATTATGACATTTTTTTCTCTTTCACATCCTTTTATGATTTTATTAAAGTGCTGCTCAGTTCTGATAAAAACATGTTCTTTTTTTTCACAATCAAAATTTAAAAATTGGGACTTAAGAGCAAGAAATATTCTGTCCAGTGTTTCACCTGTAGAATCAGAAATTAAATTAATTTGGTATTTATGTCCCATAGGTAAACCTGTTAATAAAATTATTATAACCTGTTGTTATACATTTGAGATTTTTAATTAAAAAATTCTTCCACAATAGTTAACATGTTTTCAATCTCTTATTAGCTGTTAATAATAAACGATAATTTTTTCTTAATCTCTTGATAATTTCAGGTTTTAGTAGCCAGTGCACTTTTTCTTTTATTAGTCCGTGGGACAAATTGTTAAAAACTATGTATAAATAGTTATTTCACTAATTAACACGACCTATATCAAATAATTTACTTTTAAAAATATTATTATATTAATGACTAAATTAACAAACTGTATTCTAAACAAAGATCCATCTTGTGTTCCAGTTTGGTTTATGAGACAAGCAGGACGTTATCTTCCTGAATTTCGAGAAATTAGATCTCATAATAAAAATTTTATTAAACTTTGTTTGAATAGTAAATTAAGCTCTGAAATTACTTTACAACCTTTAAAAAGATATAATTTAGATGCTGCAATAATTTTTTCAGATATCCTAATGGTACCGTTTGCTCTTGGTCAAGAAGTAAAATTTGAAAAAGATAAAGGTCCTATACTATCTTTGTTTAATTTAGATATTTTTCTAAAGAACAATAAAGTCAGTTTTATAGATAAATTAGATCCAGTATACAAAGCAATTACAACAACCAGAAATAACTTAAAAAAAGAAAAATCTTTAATAGCATTCATTGGGGCGCCGTGGACGCTTATTATCTATATGTTTGGTTTAAAAAAAAACAAAAACCAAATTGATATAGCTAAGTTAATCAAATTAGAGCCAGAAATTAAGATCGTTTTGAATAAAATTAATGATTACTTATGTGCCCATGTTTACGAGCAAATTAAAGCCGGTGCTGATACTATACAAATATTTGATTCTTGGGCTGGCTTATTACCTGACGAAAAGTTATTTGACTTTTGTTTTGTCCCAAATAAAAAAATTGTAGACTTTTGTAAAGAAAAAAAAATACCTGTTATTTGTTTTCCACGAGGTATAAAAAAAAATTACTTAGAATTTGCAAACCATGTTAAACCTAACTGTTTAAGTTTAGATTATGAAATAGACCCAGTGTGGGCTGTAAATAACCTGAGCAGTTATTGTTTGCAGGGTGGTTTAGACCCTAAAGTTTTATTTAAAAAAGAAGATGAGATATTATACGAGGTGGATAGGTACTTGAATAATTTTAAGGGACACCCGTACGTTTTTAACCTTGGTCATGGTTTACTTCCAGAAACCAATCCAGAGATTTTAAGAAAAGTTGTGGAGCACGTTAATAATTTTTAATGAAAAAAGCTATTATATTATTCAACCTAGGTGGACCCGATAGTCTTGATGCTGTCCAACCTTTTTTGTTTAATTTATTTAATGATCCAGCAATAATTAGCTTACCAACTATACTAAGGTATCCTTTGGCCAAGTTTATCTCCAAAAGAAGAGCTCCCGTAGCTAAAGCTATATATGCTGAGATGGGTGGTAAATCACCAATTCTAGAGGAAACTCAAAGTCAAGCAGACGCAATAGAAAAAACTCTAAAACATGAAAACGATGAATACAGATGTTTTATAGTAATGCGTTGTTGGAATCCAAGAGCAGCAGAAGTAGTTAAGAAAGTTAAGAAATTTAATCCCGATCAAATTATATTACTTCCACTTTATCCTCAGTATTCAAATGCTACCTCGGGTTCATCAATAAAAGAATGGATGAAAATTTGCAAGAAAGAAAAACTTAATGTTGATACTAAGACTATCTGTTGCTATCCAACTGATAAAGATTTTATTTTATCATATGCTAATTTGATAAAAGAGAAAATTAACTTAAATAAATTATCCGAAACTACTTTGGTTTTTTCAGCGCACGGTTTGCCAGAAAATAAAATCAAACAGGGTGATCCTTATCAGTGGCAAGTTGAAAATACCGTCAATCACTTGGTTAAAAAATTATCAATAACTAATTTGAATTATATTTTAAGCTATCAAAGTCGTGTAGGACCGCTAAAATGGATAGGCCCGTCCACAGAAACAATTATTAAACAAGAAGCAATTAAGCAAAAAATTATAGTAGTAGTCCCGGTAGCTTTTGTTTCTGAGCACTCAGAAACTTTGGTAGAGCTGGATATTGAATATAAAAAATTAGCTGTGGAAAATGGATCTAAAGATTATATTCGTGTTCCTGCAGTTACCGTTAACCAAGACTTTATTAATTCTTTAAAATCCAGTATTCTTAAAGCTAGTAATGGTGATCTTTTTACGTCATCCTTAAGGTGTCTTAAAAAATTTAAAAAATGCCCAAGATTACAGAATATTTAAAAATGAATTATTATCTTTTATTTAAGTCCCTTCATTTAATTTCAGTAATTTCCTGGATGGCAGGCCTTCTTTATTTACCTAGAATATTTGTTTATCATGCTGAGACAGTTGATAACCTAGACAAAGAAGAAACTTTTAAGCTGATGGAGAAAAGACTTTTTTTTTATATTATGAACCCAGCTATGATTTTATCTTGGCTTTTTGGTGTTTTGTTAATTTACTCTTTAGGCACGGAAAATCTTATTTATTTATGGCTTCAATTGAAACTTTTAATGGTATCGCTCTTAACCGCTTATCATTTTTTCTTGTTATATTGTCTAAATGATTTTAGTAAAAATAACAGTAGATATTCCCCTAAATTTTACAGGATAATAAATGAAGTACCTACTTTGTTGCTAATTGGTATTATATTTATTGTTGTCTTCAAGCCATTATAGTACTTGAAATCTTATTAAAAACATTTATATTTATTACACACATCTCATCTTTCTAACAATCCTATGAACCTTCAAGAGCTAAAAAAACGTAACCCGGCAGAACTTATTGCTGAAGCTGAAAAGCACGGCATTGAAAATCCAAGCACATTAAGAAAACAAGAAATCCTTTTTGCTATATTAAAAAAAGTAGCCGAAAAAAACGAACAAATTACTGGCCAAGGTGTTTTAGAACTATTACCAGATGGTTTCGGTTTTTTAAGAGCCATCGAGTCAAATTACCTCCCAGGCCCTGACGACATTTATGTTGGCCCAAGTCAAATTAGGAGATTTGGTCTTAGAACAGGGGATACAGTAGAAGGTGAAATCAGATCCCCGAAAGATGCTGAAAGATACTTTGCTATGCTTCAGGTAACTAAAATTAATTTTGAAGATCCAGCTAAAGTAAGAAACAAGATTGCTTTTGATAATTTAACTCCATTATATCCAGACCAAAGAATAACTCTAGAAATTGAAACCGAAACGGTGGAAAAAAAACCTGACAACACTGCGAGATTAATAGATCTTGTTAGTCCGATTGGTAAAGGTCAAAGAGCTTTAATTGTATCTCCTCCACGAGCTGGTAAAACTATAATTTTACAAAATATTGCTCAGTCTATTACCACCAACCATCCAGAGTGTTATTTGATGGTTTTATTAATTGATGAGAGACCAGAAGAAGTAACTGATATGCAAAGATCTGTAAAAGGAGAAGTTGTGAGCTCCACTTTTGATGAGCCTGCATCGCGTCATGTCGCTGTAGCAGAAATGGTTATTGAAAAGGCAAAAAGATTGGTTGAGCACAAAAAAGACGTCGTGATCTTATTAGATTCTATTACAAGATTAGGAAGAGCTTACAACGCCGTTATACCAAGTTCTGGAAAAGTTTTAACTGGAGGTGTTGATGCTAATGCACTTCAAAGACCAAAGAGATTTTTTGGTGCGGCTAGAAATATTGAAGAAGGTGGTTCGCTAACTATTATATCAACTGCACTAGTTGATACAGGTTCGAGAATGGATGAAGTTATTTTTGAAGAGTTCAAAGGAACAGGAAACTGTGAACTTATTCTTGATAGAAAAGTTGCAGATAAGCGAATTTATCCAGCATTAGACATAACTAGATCTGGGACCAGAAGAGAAGAACTCCTTTTCCAAAAAGATGAACTTTCTAAAATGAATGTTTTAAGAAGAATAATAAGCCCCATGGGCACCATGGATGGAATAGAGTTTATAATCTCAAAACTTAAAAACACAAAGAACAACGCAGATTTTTTTGATTCTATGAACAAAACTCCCTAATTGTTATTGCTTAGATATTAAAAAATAGGCCCATCCAATAAAAGTTTCATTATTATTTCCATCAAACTCGTGAGATATTTTTATTTCAGGCTTTATAGTCTTGCCCAAATAAATATCTTTAATTTTGTAACCGCTAGCTTTAAATATTTTCGTATAATCTTGATGTCTTAATCTATTTTGATAAAGATATAGATTATTATACTTACTCCATTCTTCAGATGTAAAACTTAAGTAGTTTAAGCTGGAAATATTTTGATCCGTGTGACTGTAATGATCACTATAATCAATTATTGATGAAACTAGACCTTTATTTGTAAGAATAATCTTTAAACTTTCTAAATATTTTTTCAAGTCAGGTATTGTAAAATGTTCAAGTGCTGTAGTTGAAATAGACATGTCAAATTTAACATCACTACTTTTTAAATCTTCTAAATTATAGGGAGCTATATAATCAATATTATATTTATCCTTTAATTGTTTTAAATCTTTAACTTGTCCTTTGTTTTTCAATTTTAAAATTTTTGAAATCTGCTCACTTGCTTGATTAACAAGAGAAAAATCAATCATTTCATTTATATCAATAGCAGTTTGTTTGATTAAATTTTCAAACCTGTAAGATATAAAAATATTTTGTTCAAGAGATTTACCAGCTCCTACTTCTAGAATGCTTTTAACATTATTAGCTTGCATTGAGTCAGTGTGGTAGATCCATAGGTCATTAATTTTCTTGATATCAACTTTTGATCTTTTGGTAATATATTTTTGTATAAAATAAAAAGTATAACGAAGCCTAAATATACTAAAAATTTTATATAGAATTGCTTTCAATTTCCAGTTAATTTGAAACATATAAAAATATAGATTATTTAGAATCTTTTTAAAATGAATATATATGCTTTATCATCAGGTAGAGGACCATCAGGCATAGCAATAATTAGGTTATCTGGGAAGGATACTTTGAAAATTGTTAAGCTTTTTTTAAAAAATAAAAAACTAAACACAAAAGAAGCCAACCTTTGCAAATTTTATAATCCATCAGATAATAGTTTAATTGACGAAGGTATATTACTTCTATTTCCTGCTCCAAATAGCTTTACCGGAGATCACTTAGCAGAGTTCCATGTCCATGGAAGCAATGCTGTGATCAGTTATTTTTTAAAAGTCTTATCTGAACAAACTGACTGTAGGTTAGCTGAACCAGGTGAATTTACTAAAATAGCTTTTCAAAATAATAAAATTGATTTAGTAGAAGCCGAAAGCATAGCGGATTTAATTCATTCAGAGACTGAGTTACAAAGGCAACAAGCTGTTAATCTAGTTCAGGGAAATGCATCAAATTACTATAATAACTTGCGAGATAAACTTATTAAATCATTAGCATACATTGAGGCTCAAATTGATTTTGCAGAAGAAGACTTACCAGGTAGTGTTTTAGGTCAAACACAAGAAACAATCCAACAAGTACGTAACGATATAAAAAAAATTCTAAATGATCATAAGATTGGAGAAAAAATAAGAGATGGTTTCAGAGTGTCTATAACTGGTGAAGTTAATGCGGGTAAATCGTCGTTATTGAATTTACTTGCTAAAAGAGAATTAGCAATTGTATCTGAAGAAGAAGGAACTACCAGGGATGTTATAGAGGCATACTTAAATATAGATGGATATCCCGTAATATTGGCAGATACAGCTGGAATTAGAGAATCAAAAAATGAAGTTGAAAAAAAAGGTATTTTATTAGCACTGAACAAGTCAAAAGAGGCTGATTTAAATTTGATCGTAATTGACAATTCATCAAAGCAAATAAATAAAGAAGTACTAAATTTAGTAAATGAAAATAGTATAGTCGTTTTAAACAAATCAGATAAAGAGAGGGAACAAAAATATGATTTTAATGAAGCTATATTAGTCTCTGTTAAGGAAAATAGAAACATCGATCAACTAATTTTAAAAATTAAAAATAAATTAAGTAAAAAATTTATAACCACAGGCAATGTCTTAGTTACAAGGGAAAGACATCGAATAAAATTAAATGAATGCTTAAAAGACATAGAGAATTTTCTCCAAAAAAATAAAGATAATGATATAGAAATTAGAGCTGAAGATCTTCGAAGAGCTACAAGACAACTCGGTGGTATAGTGGGTAAAGTCGACGTTGAAGAAATTCTCGGTTCAATTTTCAAAGATTTCTGTGTCGGTAAATAACTAAATAAGATCTTGTAAATTTAAACTAGAAGAATACATTTAACTTATGAATGATGTAAGTTATGACGTTGTAGTTATTGGCGGTGGACACGCTGGCTGTGAGGCAGCAGCCGCTTCTGCTAGAATGCACGTTAATACTGCTCTTTTCACTCACAAAATTGAGACTATAGGCGAAATGTCTTGCAACCCAGCTATTGGAGGACTTGGAAAGGGCCATCTCGTAAGAGAGATAGATGCTCTAGATGGTGTAATGGGCGATGTGGCTGATAAGTCAGGAATCCAATTTAGACTATTAAACAGAAGCAGAGGCCCTGCTGTGAGAGGCCCACGGACACAATCTGACAGGACGCTTTATAAAAAGTATATGCAGAAAATTTTATTAAATTATCAAAACTTAACTGTAATAGCAGACCCAGTAATTAAGTTTTTATTTAAAAAAGATAAAATAATAGGTTTTGTTTGCGAAAGTGAAAAACAAGTTTTTTGTAAAGAGTTAATTTTGACAACAGGAACCTTTCTAAACGGTTTAATACATATTGGCCAAACACAAATACCAGCTGGTAGATTTAATGAAAAACCATCAACAGGTTTGAGTGAACAATTAAAAAAATATAACATTGCTATTGGCAGACTTAAAACTGGCACTCCTCCACGTCTAGACGGAACAACTATTAATTACGATGATATGGAAATGCAACCAGCTGATGACGAACCATACTTTTTTTCTTCTTTAAACAATAAATTAGCAAATAAACAAATTTCATGCGGGGTTACACATACAAACAATGAAGTACATAAAATTATAAGTGATAATATTCATTTGAGTGCCATGTATTCTGGAAATATAAAAGGTGTTGGACCAAGGTACTGTCCCTCCATTGAAGACAAAATAGTCAAATTCAAAGAGAAGCAACACCACCAGATATTTTTAGAACCCGAGGGATTAAACGACAGTACTATTTACCCAAATGGTATTTCAACATCGCTTCCAGAAGACATTCAGTTAAAGTTTCTTAATAAAATCAGAGGCTTAGAGGAAGTGAAGATGATAAGATCAGGGTACGCTATTGAGTATGATTATGTAGACCCTAGAGAGCTTAATTCAACTCTCGAAACAAAAAAAATTAAATCTCTTTTTTTAGCAGGTCAAATTAATGGCACAACTGGATATGAAGAAGCTGCAGCTCAAGGGCTAATAGCCGGAATAAATGCAGCGCTTAAAATTAAAAATGAAAAGTCATTTACACTAGACAGATCAGAATCTTATATCGGAGTTATGATAGACGATCTAATTACAAAGGGTGTTTCAGAACCCTACAGAATGTTTACATCAAGAGCTGAATACAGATTATCTCTGCGCGCAGATAATGCCGATCAGAGGCTTACACCTCTGGGCATTAAAATTGATTTAGTTAAAAAATTTAGAAAAAATTCTTTTTTGGAGAAACAAAAAAAACTAATTTCAGTTTATGATGCTTTGCAATCTAATTCTATTACACCTAATGTTGCAGCCAATCACTCAATCAAAATTGCAATGGATGGCGTCAAAAGAACTGGTATAGAGGTGTTAGCTTTAAAAGATGTAACTATTACAATGCTGCGCAACATATGGGCCAATATACCCTATTATAGCCATTCTATCGACGAACAAGTTGAAACAGACGCGCATTACTCTGGTTATTTAAAAAGACAAAGTCATGACATAGAGGCTTTTAAGAAGGATGAATCTATATCTATTCCTACTGACATTAACTATGACTTATTTAGTGGCATTTCTAATGAAATTAAGTCAAAACTTAAAAAAGTAAAGCCAGAAACGTTAGGACAAGCGCTGAGAATAGATGGCGTTACACCAGCAGCAGCAATTATACTCTTGGGATTTATAAGGAAAAAAAGGTATAAAGTTTCGGCCTAATGAATAAAGATGAAGTACAATACTATCTCACAAATAAATTAAGATTTTCACAAGAAGACCTAGAAAAGCTAATATTATTTCACGAAGAACTAATTCAATTTAATACAAAATATAATCTTATTTCTGAGTCTACAGTGTCTGATATTTGGAATAGACACATTTTAGACTCAGCTCAAGTAGTTAAATTTATCGGTTTCGAGGACAACAAATCACTTAGTGATATGGGCTCTGGAGCTGGTTTCCCCGGGCTAATATTATCTATTTTTAACAAGAACAATAAATTTCACGTGAAATTACATGAAAAGTCCAATATTAAGTGTGATTTTTTACAGATTATTAAGGAAAAACTTGATCTCAATTATGATGTTCTTGGAGATTATAAATTTGATTTAATAGACTCTGATTATGTAGTATCTCGAGCTTTTAAGAAATTAGAGGAAGTTCTAAGAATTTCACGTGAAATTATAGGAGTTAACCACAAACTCATTATATTAAAAGGAAAAAATGCTGAAAATGAAATTAATAAGCTTCACCAACCTTTAAGCTTTATATATAATCTTGAACGAAGTGTTACGGATCGTGATTCTAAAATTTTAATAGTTGATGTAAAAAAAAATTTATGAAAAAAGTAATTTCAGTAATAAATCAAAAAGGTGGAGTGGGTAAAACTACAACAGTTATAAATCTTGCTACAGCCTTAGCAGATATAGGAAAAAAAATTCTAGTTATAGATCTTGATCCTCAAGGAAACGCAACAACAGGATTAGGAGTACAGAACAAAGATGTAAACAAAAATATATATAAAATTATAATAGGTCAAAATGACCTAAAAAATTGTATAAAACCAAGTTGCGTTAAAAACCTTGATTTAATTGGCTCAAATGTCAATTTATCGGGTCTGGAAGTCGAAATAGCTAACGATCCTAACAAAGCTTTTTTACTAAAAGAAGTTTTTGAGAAAAATCAAAGTCTATTTTCTAAATATGAAAATATATTTATCGATTGTCCACCATCACTAAGTCTTCTTACCGTAATGTCACTAGTTGTTGCAGATGAATTATTGGTACCCCTACAAACAGAATTTTTCGCACTTGAGGGAATCTCACAGTTAGTTAA
>Ga0308004_10000462_pt1 | contig 19084 bp, 16 predicted proteins | sample Neamet38_FD_203156 | JGI IMG/M metagenome (GOLD analysis project Ga0308004, IMG submission 203156) | Marine microbial communities from water near the shore, Antarctic Ocean - #38 | ecosystem: Environmental > Aquatic > Marine > Unclassified | place: Southern Ocean | collected 2014-06-06 | reverse complement strand
TTACTATCAAAAACTCTGTGGTAGTAAGCTTGTCTGGCAATTGTTTACTATCCCATTCACATTCAAGTTGAGAGGGGTCAAGTTTTAGTTTACCGTGAGCAATAATATTTTTTGTTTCTTCTAGATTAATATTGATATCTTTTTTTCTAAGTTGAACTCTAATTCTCTCAATTAAGACTTTTATTGAAAAACCTCCTGATTTTTTTATAAAATCATCCGCACCTAATTTTAGACCTAGTAACTCATCTATCTCATCGTCTTTTGATGTTAAGAAAATTACTGGCAGAGATGTTTTTTTTCTTAACTTTTTTAAAAGTTCTTCACCATCCATTTTTGGCATTTTAATATCAATTACTGCTAAATCAGGAGGCGTTCTGGATAACCCAATTAATGCACTTTCACCATCTATATAAGTTTGCACTTTAAATCCTTCTTTTTCCAGGGCAATACTTATGCTTGTAAGTATATTTCTATCATCATCCACTAAAGCTATTGTTTGTATTTGCATAAACTACTTTAAAAATACTAAATTGTTCTAATTTAGGCAATGCCCTTAAATTAATGAAGTATTCCCCAATTATCACCAGTATTGATGTCAACTGTTAATGGTGTTGAAAATGAATGTAGATCACTCTCTGTAACACTGGTCATTTCATCCTGAATAATTTTAGTTATAATTTTAACTTCTTTTTCTGGGACTTCAAAAATTAATTCATCATGTATTTGCAGCAACATTTTTGATTTATTATTTGTTAAACTCTCAAATTTTTTATTTAGTCTAATCATTGCAAGCCTCATAATCTCTGAGGCTGAACCTTGAATAGGTGCATTAATTGTTGCTCTTTCTTGAAAATTTCTAACATTAAAATTTTTATCATTAATTCCATTAAAGTGAGATCTACGACCAAAAATATTATTTACATAACCACTCTTTCTGCAAAACTTAACAGTACTTTCCATATAAATTTTAATTTCTGGAAATCTTGCAAAATAAGCGTTTAAAAATTCATTTGCTTCATGATTGGAAACATTAATTTGTTTTGCAAGTCCATATTGTGAAATACCATAGATAATACCAAAATTTATTGCTTTAGCTTTTCGCCTCATATCTTGATCAACCTTTTTTATATCAACATCAAATACTTGGCTTGCTGTTAGTGAGTGAATATCCTCATTATTTTTAAATGCTTTTTTTAACTCTTTAACATCTGCCAAGTCTGCTAGAATTCTCATTTCTATTTGGTTGTAATCAGCTGATATCAAAGTAAAATTTTTTTCAGCTATGAATGCTTTTCTTATATCTCTACCATCATCTGATTTGATAGGAATATTTTGCAAATTTGGGTCACTAGAAGCAAGCCTTCCTGTCGTTGTGGCTGCCAATAGGAAGGAAGTGTGAACTCTTTTTGTTTTAGGATTAATATGCTCAGGTAAAGCATCTGAATAAGTGTTTTTGAGTTTAGAAGTTTGGCGCCAATCCAAAATTAATTTTGGAAACACATGCCCTTTAAATGCTAAGTCTTCAAGAATACTTGCATTAGTAGCAAAGCTTCCTTTTCTAGTTTTTTTAAGTACAGCAATCTTTAAATCATTATAGATTATTTCTCCTAATTGTTTTGGTGAACCAATATTAAATTCTCTTTTTGAAATTTTAAAAACTTCTTTTTCTAATTTGCTAATTTTTTTCTCAAATTTTTCAGATAATACCTTTAAGAAGTTATTATCAATTTTTATTCCTTCAATTTCCATAAATGCCAATATCTTGATTAAAGGTTTTTCAAAAATTTCATAAATATTGGTGAGTTTTTCTACTTTAAGATTTTTACTAAAAATTTTATATAATCTATAAGTAATATCCGCATCTTCTGCTGCATATTCCATGGCTTTATCTAACTCTACATCACTAAAATTTATCTCTTTTTTTCCAGTACCAACAATTTCTTTAAATGAAATTGTTTTATGCTGTAGATGGATTTCAGATAATGTATCCATATTGTGCCGATTTTTTCCAGCATCTAAAACATAAGACATTAACATTGTGTCTTCCATTGAATTCATGCTTATCCCCTGTTTAAATAAAACAATAAAATCAAACTTAATGTTTTGACCAATTTTTTTTACACTTTTATCTTCTAAAAGAGGCTTTAATTTTTTAATTACATTTTCTTTGTTTAAGCATCCTTTAAATTTATGGCCTATTGGAATATAACAAGCTTTACCAATTTTTGTGCTAAGTGAGATACCAACTAATTCTGTTTGATGTGCGTCTAAAGAGCTAGTTTCAGTATCAATAGCTAATTCTCCAGCTTCCTCTGCTTCATTAATCCATTTATCTATTTGTTTTTCATTAGTAATTAAATGATAATTTTTTTTACTAATGTTTTGTTGCTTCTTTTTAGAAACTACTTCTGTTTTAGCCTCTTCTAATGCTGGCTCTCCATATGCTGAGATAACAGAACTAAGAAGTCTATTAAATTCCATTTCTCTTAAAAATTTATACAACTTGTCTTTATCGATTTCTTTTAATTGAAACTCTTCTATCTTTCTTTCAACTGGGGCATCTTTCATCAGTGTTACTAATTTTTTACTAATAATTGCTTTATCTTTATTTTCTGTAAGTGTTTCTCTTCGTTTGTTTTGTTTTATTTCATGTGTTTTGTCTAATAACTTTTCTAAAGTGCCGTACTTATTAATAAGTTCTGCTGCAGTTTTAACTCCTATACCTGGAACGCCTGGTACATTATCGCTACTGTCACCTGCTAGCGATTGCACATCGATTACTTTTTCTGGACCTACCCCAAATTTATTTACTATATCTTCTGAAGTTATAAATTTGTTTTTCATTGGGTCAAATAAGCGAACATTTTTTTTATAAAGTTGCATTAAGTCTTTATCAGAAGATACAATTGTTACCTTTGCGCCTTTAGCTAAAATTTGCTCTGCATAAGTTGCTATTAAATCATCTGCCTCATAATTAGGAAGGTCGACAGATGGTAAATTAAAAGCAATAACTGATTTTCTTATATATTCAAACTGTGGTGCCAAATCATCTGGGGCTTCAGATCTATTTGCTTTATAGTCAGAGTAAATTTCATTTCTAAAAGTTTTTCTAGCTGCATCAAAAATTACCGCAAAGTGTGTTGGCTTTTGAAGATTTTCATTGGATTTTGAATCTTCTAATAGTTTAAATAACATGCTACAAAAACCACTAACTGCTCCTACTGGCAAACCATCACTCTTTCTTGTTAGAGGTGGCAATGCATAATAAGCTCTAAAGATATAACCTGAACCATCTATTAGGTAAAAATGATCAGTTTTTTTTATTTTATTCATTAAATAATATTATCTTAATTATTTTAATTATTATAAATGTATTAACCTACATGGACAAAAAAAATATACTTTCTATTAAAAATTTAAGAAAAATTTATTCAAATAAACAGGCAGATGATACTCATGCTTTAAATGATTTAAACTTAGACGTGCAAGTAGGAGAAATTTTTGGGCTACTTGGGCCAAATGGTGCTGGTAAGACTACATTTATAAATATTGTGGCTGGCACAGTAATAAAAACAGCAGGACAAGTTAGTGTGCATGGCTTTGATTTAGATAAAAATCCAAGACAAGTTAGGGCATCAGTCGGAATAGTTCCTCAAGAAGTTAATCTTGACCCTTTTTTTAGTCCAAGAAAATTATTAGAATTGCAAGCTGGGCTATATGGAATAAAAGAAAAAGACAGAATTACAGACACTATCCTAGAATTGGTATCTTTGGAAAAACAAGCAAATAGCTATGCCAGAAGTTTATCTGGTGGAATGAAAAGAAGATTACTGATGGCTAAAGCTTTGGTTCATCAACCTCCAATAGTTTTTCTAGATGAACCCACTGCTGGTGTTGATGTTCAATTAAGGCAAAATTTATGGAAAAATGTAAGATTGCTTAATGATCTTGGTGTGACTATTATCTTAACAACACATTATCTTGAAGAAGCTCAAGAAATGTGTGATCGAATTGCCATCCTTAATAAAGGAAATATTGTAGCCTTAGATAGCACTAAAAATCTTCTAGATAAAATTCAAACAAAAAAAGTAACTTTTAAAACAGATAAAAAAATTGATATAAAGGATGAAGATTTACCCTCTTTGAAATTAATATCAAAATTAGATACAGAAATTTGTGTCTCTTATGAAAAAAGTAAAATAAATATGGAAAATTTAATTAATTTAATTAAGAAAAGTAATGCAAAAATTCTAGATATATCTACTGATGATGGTGATTTAGAGGATGTTTTCTTAAGATTAATAAAGAACTAGATTATTATAATAATAAATAGTAAATTGATAATAATGGAACTCCTAAAAACTAATTTAATCCAAAAAACTTTAAAAATATTTTTAATGGTTTTTTTAGGGACAATTGCTCTAACTATTTCAGCTAAATTAAGAATACCTTTTTATCCAGTGCCCATGACAATGCAAACCTTTGTTGTCCTTTTTTTAGGATTGGCCTTTGGGTATAAAATTGGTGTTGCTACTGTTGGGGTTTATCTTTTTGAAGGTATTGTTGGAATGCCGGTATTTTCTAACTCACCTGAAAAAGGTGTAGGTTTAATTTACTTTACGGGTCCCACAATGGGGTACTTGTTGGGGTTTTTGTCAGCTGCATTTTTTGCTGGTTGTTTAAGTGTAAAAAGTAATATTTTTGTAATTTTTAGCAAACTAGTATTTGCTGTTTCAACAATCTACTTATTTGGTGTTCTTTGGCTTGGAACTTTAATTGGGTGGGATAAACCAATAATTCAATTAGGTGTTACACCTTTTTTGTTAGCTGAATTATTTAAAATATGCCTATTGACTTTATTAGCTAAAAAAATAACTAAGTTTAGAAAATTTATTTAGGCGATCTTTTGGACAATATTCTTTGTAAAGTTCTTCTATGCATTTTAAGTCTTCTTGCTGTTTCAGAAACATTTCTATTGCATAATTCAAAAACTCTATGAATGTGTTCCCATTTAACTCTATCTGCTGACATGGGATTTTCAGGGGGTTCTGCTTTTTTTTCTGGATCTGCTAATAGTGCTTTTTCAACATCTTCCGCATCAGCTGGTTTTGCAAGATAGTCAATTGCACCTTCTTTAATTGCTGCTACAGCTGTTGGTATGTTTCCATATCCAGTTAACATAATAATTCTACTGGTTGGATTTGAGATTTGTATTTGTTTTACCACTTCGAGTCCATTTCCATCATTTAATCTTAAATCTATCACTGCAAAAGCGGGTTTTTTTTCTTTAACTAGTTGTATTCCTTTTTGCACACCCTCAGCTTGAAAAACTTCAAATCCCTTTTTCTCCATTGCTCGTGCAAGTCTATCCCTGAAGGGGTTATCGTCATCAACGATTAGTAAAGATTTACTATCAAAATCACTCAGTTTTTTTAAATTAGAAATTTCAACCATGAGATTGATATGGTGCTTAATCTTCAAATTTCAACACCTATTATTTGCTTTACATTAATTAAGTATTGCCTTAATTGCATAATTTATATGAAAGTTTTTAAGTATTTAAAAACTTTTTTTTATTAAATTTTTTTTGGAGACTTAATGCAAAAATTTAAAACAGTTGATGAGCTTATAAATCAACTAAAACCGGAAAAACCTATCTATTGTATTAGGAAAAAATCAATACAATTAGCTTCTACATATTTTAAGAATATATTTCCTGGTAAAGTACTTTATGCAGTAAAAACTAACCCTCATCCTGAAGTCTTAAAAACAATAGTTGAGAGTGGGATTGAAAACTTTGATGTAGCCTCTATTCAAGAAATTAAGGATATAAGAGCAATCAACCCAAATGCAAATTGTTCATATATGCATACAATTAAAAGTAGAGAGAGTATTAGAGAAGCTTATTTTAACTATAATGTTAAAGCTTTTTCCCTAGATACTAAAGATGAATTAATAAAAATTATTGAAACAACTAACCAGGCAAAAGACCTTGAATTATTTGTAAGAGTGGCTGTTTCAAATGAACATGCTGAAATAGATTTATCAAAAAAATTCGGAGCATTAACCTCTGAAGCAACAGGCTTACTAAGACTAACAAAGCAATATGCAAAAAAAATAGGTTTAAGTTTCCACGTGGGTTCTCAATGTATGCATCCTATTTCATATGCAAAAGGAATTGCAGATATTGGAAATATAATAAAAAAAACCAAAATTGTCCCTGATTATATTAATATTGGAGGTGGGTTTCCTGCAATTTACCCTGATCTTGTACCTCAATCTTTAGATAGTTATTTTGAAGAAATAAAAAAAGGTTTAGCGAATTTAAACTTGGAAAAAATTCCTGAAATACTATGTGAGCCTGGAAGAGCGCTAGTTGCCGAAAGTGGATCAACAATTGTGAGAGTAAACCTTAGAAAAAAACAAAAACTTTATATTAACGATGGAACGTATGGAACTCTTTTTGATGCTGGTACACCAAACATAGTTTATCCTTCTCGTTTAATTAAAAATGGAAAAATAATATCTAAAAAATTAACCGCTTTTGATTTTTATGGTCCTACATGTGATAGCATGGATTATATGAAGGGACCATTTTTGCTTCCAAATAATATTAAAGAAAATGATTATATTGAACTAGGTCAACTAGGTGCATACGGCTTAACTTTTAGAACTCAGTTTAATGGTTTTTATTCAGATGAAATTTATGAAGTGGAAGATGATCCTATAATGACTCTGTATAGTAAAGACAGTAATAAAGATATAATGGTTGCCTAATGTCAGAAAATAAAAATTTAACTCATAATAGCAAAAAAAAATTCCTACAGCATCCAGTTGAACACATTGATATTACATCATTTGATGCAAGAAAAATTATTTCCTCAATGGAAAAAATGTCTTTTGTCTCAAGAGAGACGGCAAATGCAGCCAATATTTTTAATGAAATGATTGAAGATAAAGAGTGCACTATTTTTTTAACACTAGCGGGATCAACATCTGCCGCAGGGTGTATGAATATTTATAAAGATTTAGTTAAATACAATATGGTTGATGCAATTGTCGCTACAGGAGCATCTATAGTGGATATGGATTTTTTTGAAGCTTTGGGTTTTAAGCATTACCAAGGGTCACAATTTCAGGACGACACTGAGTTAAGAAAAAACTATATAGATAGAATTTATGACACCTATATTGATGAGGAGGAGTTACAGGAATGTGATAAAAAAATATGTGAGATAGCTGATACCCTAGAACCTAGAAGCTATACTTCAAGAGAATTTATTTATGAGATGGGTAAATACTTAAATAAACATTCTAAAAAAAAAGATTCTTTAATTGAAATAGCATATGAAAATAATGTTCCTATATTCTGTCCTGCATTCACAGACTCAAGTGCTGGTTTTGGGCTGGTAACTCACCAAGAAAATAATCCTAAAAATCATATTACAATAGATTCAATTAGAGAGCTTCGTGAATTAACAGAAATAAAGATTCAATCAAAAGGATCTGGCTTATTTATGATTGGCGGTGGAGTTCCAAAAAATTTTATTCAGGATACAGTTATCTGTGCCGAACTTTTAGGGAAAGAAGTTGAGATGCATAAATATGCAGTACAAATTACAGTAGCAGATTCTAGAGATGGCGCCTGTAGTAGTTCTACATTAAAAGAGGCCAGCTCTTGGGGTAAAGTAGATATTGCAAAAGAACAGATGGTTTTTGCAGAAGCAACTAGCGTCCTTCCTCTGATTGCAAGTGATGCATATCACAAAGGTTATTGGAAAAATAGAACGAGGAAAAACTTCTCAAAAATATTTAAATAAAATTGAAATATCTTTCTAATAAAAATGGATTTCTTGGAATTGACAATAATGTTAATTTTAAAGAAAAAGTAGTAGTTGTTCCATTTGGTTTAGAAAAAACTGTAAGTTACGGTGGTGGTACTCGTAATGGCCCTAAAGAAATTATCAGAGCATCACATCAAGTTGAGCTATATGATGAAGAATTACATTGTGAGCCTTACAAAAAAATTGGAATTAAAACTTTAAAACCATTTAAAATTGACAAGGATATTAAAAAAGCTCTTAAAAAGATGTCTGATATAAATCAAGAAATATTAGATAAAAAATTATTTCCAATCACTTTTGGTGGAGAACACTCAATAACACCAGGATGTATTGCTCCATTTGTAAAAAAACATAAAGAAATATGCTTACTACATTTTGATGCACATGCAGATTTAAGAGAAAGTTATAATGGTGAAAAATTTTCTCATGCCTCAGCAATTAAAAGGTGTTTAGATCATAAAAATGTATCTCTAATATCTTTTGGTATTAGAAATATATCTCAAAGTGAAATACCTTTTTTAAAAAAAAACTCTTCTAGAATTAACATTTTTTGGGCAAAAGATAAGAGTAAATGGGACCTAAAAAAATTTAAAAAAATGATAAAAAATAAAACAGTTTATTTAACTTTTGATGTTGATGGATTAGACTCGAGCATTATGCCAGCTACAGGCACTCCTGAGCCAGGTGGATTGTTGTGGGATGAAACTTTAGATATTATTAGAATTGCTGCTAAAAATTCTAATATTGTTGGGGCAGATATAAATGAACTTTCACCTATAAAAGGTTTTAACTCTTATAATTTTTTAGTAGCCAAACTTGCTTATAAGATTTTATCTTACAAATTTTTATATTAAGCTTTTGAAACTTTAAGAGTTCCCAATAATAATCTGAATGGAATTAACATTAGTAATGCAACTAATACTTTAACTGCCAAATCTCCTAAAGATAACGTTACCCAAGGAATGCCTGTCGCATAAAAAGATATTGAGAAAAATAAAAAAGTGTCGATTGTAGAACCAATTAATGAAGAGGTTAATGGTGCCACAAACCATTTTTTTTTTCTTAATTTATCAAAGATTTGAACATCTAATAATTGTGCAACCAAAAATGCTGTACCAGATCCAATTGCTATCCTCACTGAAATTAAATCTTCAAAATTTGTTGAAAAAAATAATGTAAATACAATTCCTATAACAAATCCAATATATACAATCTTTCTAGCAATAATTTTACCGTAAGATCTATTTGCTAAATCTGTAATCAAAAATGCAACCGGATAACTAAACGCTCCATAAGTTAGTATTTCTTCTAAGCCATAATATGTGATTGGAAATTGTACTAAATAATTTGAAGCTAGGACAACAACTCCCATTATAAATGAAAGTAGTATAAAAAAATTTTTCATTAAGCTGATTTATTAACAGATACTTTGGGTGCTTTTTTTACGAATGGTGACTTAATTAATATACTCTTTTTCAATTTTTTTAGTCTTGGTGATATATTTTTATTTCTTGCTGTCTTTAAAAATTCATCAAAAGTACCTTTTTTATCGACACATCTCATACCTGCGTTACTTACAGTTAATGTCAAACTTCTTTTTAAAAGTTCACTTGTGAATTTAGTTTTTTTTAAGTTTGGTAAAAATCTTCTATTGGTCTTATTGTTAGCATGACTAACGTTGTGACCTTTCATTGGTATTTTACCTGTTAATTCACATTTTTTAGACATAATATTTAGTGACTATATAAGATGAGTTAGTGAACTCGTCAAGTTTATTAGCTTTAATTAGGCTGTTTCTTACCTATTATTTCTCTATAATTCTTAATCCCATCAGCAATTAATATTTCTTTAAGCTCTTTTTTTATTTTTCCAACAATGTTCGGTCCTTGAAATACCATCCCGGTATATAATTGAACATAGCTTGCTCCAGCTAGAAATTTTTTATGTGCACTTTCTCCTGAGTCCACACCGCCTACTCCAATAATTTCAATTTTATTTTTTAATAATTTGTAAAATTTACTTATCAATTTATTAGCCTCTGCTTCGAGTGGTTTTCCTGACAAGCCACCTTTTTGATGTTTTAAAATATTATTTAGTTTTTCTCTATTTTTTGATGTTGTATTTGAAACAATTATTGAACTTACTTTGTGGTCTAATAATATCTCGCTTAACGGTCCAATTTGTTCCACCGAAATATCGGGGGAAATTTTTACTACGATTGGTATTTTAGATTTAAGCTTAGATTTTTCTTCTTGAACTGAATTGATTAATTCATGAAATTTTGTTTCATCATGAAAACTTCTTAAATCTTCTGTATTTGGTGAGGAAATATTAATTGTAATATAGTCAGCAATATCGTGAAAAGTTCTGAGACCAATTAAATAATCATTTAGTCGATCTTTACTATCTTTATTGGGACCTATATTAATTCCCAATAAACCTTTATTTAAATTAGATCGGATTCTATTACTAACATCTTCAGCACCTAAATTATTAAATCCCAATCTATTTATAAGTGCCTGATCTTCAACTAATCTAAATACTCTTGGTTTGGGATTGCCGTATTGTTCAAGTGGTGTAACCGTCCCCACTTCAACAAAGCCAAATCCAAGTTTAAATAATGGATTATAAACCTCAGCATTTTTATCAAATCCAGCAGCCAATCCAATTGGGTTATCTATTTCTTTGCCAAATAAGTTGGTCTTAAACATTGGATCATCTTTATTTTCATCCATTAACCTTGGTGATAAATTTAATTTTAAAAATTTTATTGCTAAATTATGTGCAGTTTCAGGGTCAAATTTAAAAACTAATGATCTGATTTTTGAAAACATCATTTTATTTTTTCTTTTATTAATTCTCTAGTTTCGTTAACACCAAAAAAGCTTATAAAAAAACCCATTCTTGGACCATTCTCCTCTCCAAATACTACTTCATAAATTAATTTAAACCAATCACGTAAGTTTTCTGAATATCCATTTTCTTTACCTACTGTATAAATTAATGTCTGAATATCCTCAGGCAGCATTTCATCATTACAATTATTAAGAGTTTTAATTAATGCCTCAAATGCTAATTTTTCATTTGCATTAGGTGTTTTGTATTTTTTTTGTAATTTTATTACGTCATTAAAATACTTAATTGCATATCCTATTAAGTTATCAAAAATAGGATAATTTTTTTCTGAAATATCTTTTTTATATTTTTTTACAAACTTCCAAAGTAATTCTTTAGAATCTGCATTACTTGTTTCTACTAAATTTAAAAGCATTGAAAAACTCATAATAGTATCTTCTTGTGGAATTGATCCGTTATGAACATGCCAAACTGGGTTCATTAATAACTGTAATTCATTTTGATTTTTTGCTTTTTCCATAAAATCTAAATATTCATCCACAGTTTTTGGAACTATTTCTTTATATAATTTTTTTGCTCTTTTAGGATTTTGATACATATATAGTGAAAGACTTTCAGGGGATGCATATTCTAACCACTGATCAATAGTAATACCATTACCTTTTGATTTAGAAATTTTTTCTCCTTTTTCATCTAAAAATAATTCATAAGCAAAGCCAGATGGCTTTACTTTTCCAATTAACTTAACTATTCTTGAAGACAATATTGCACTTTCGATTAAATCCTTTCCATACATTTCAAAATCTATATCAAGTGCATACCACCTCATAGCCCAATCTACTTTCCACTGTAATTTACAATGTCCATCTAAAATACTTGTTTCAAGTTTTTTTCCATTATTATCAAAAATAATTTTAGACTTTTCTTTTAAGATTTCTAAAACTGGAATTTCTAAAACTTTGCCAGTATCTGGGCATATTGGTAGAAAAGGACTATAGGTTCTTTGTCTTTCCTTACCAAGTGTTGGAAGAATTATATCCATAATACCCTGATAATTTTCTAGGATTAGTTTTAGTGTTGGATTAAAAAAACCACTCTTATAAAGAACTGACGAACTTTTAAAACTATACTTAAATTTAAATTTATCTAAAAAATTTTTTAACATTTCATTATTGTGCTCACCAAAACTTGCAAATTTTGCAAATGGATCTGGCACTTGTGTTAAAGGTTTATGGAGGTTTTTATTTAATAGCTCTTGATTTGGCACATTTACAGGAACTTTTCTTAAACCATCCATGTCATCTGAAAAAGTTATAATTTCTGTTGGTATATCAGTTAACTGTTTTAGAGCATTAACCATCATTGATGTTCTGGCAACCTCACCAAATGTACCTATATGGGGTAATCCACTTGGTCCATAACCTGTTTGTAAAATGATTTTACCTTTTTTTTCAACAAAGGATTTTCTTTCACGCAACATTTTTTTAGCCTCAACAAAGGGCCATGCGTTAGTTTTATCTAAATTTTCTTTTTCTATCACTTTATTTAATTAGAAATATCTTATATTTGCAGTTATTATTAACTCTTATAGAGTTGATATTTATTTACCATAAAATAATGTTTTTTCAAAATGTCTAATTACAAAACTGTTTTTTTTACCTTGGGTGTTTTGCAAATTATTCTTGGAATTTCTATGATGATTCCAATTTTAGCTCAATTTATTTATTCAGAAATGGATTCTTCTTTTACAGGAGCTTCAATAATTTCAATAATATTTGGTGTTTTATTTTTTCTAACGAATCTTAATCATGATAAAAAATTAAACTTACAACAAGCATTTTTGCTAACTGCTCTCTCATGGTTAAGTATTGCAATATTTGGTTCTTTGCCTTTTATTTTCTCTACTCTTGAATTATCTATTACTGATGCTTTTTTTGAAAGTATGTCTGGCATAACTACTACTGGATCAACAATCATTTCAAGTTTAGAAACAGCTCCACGATCAATACTTTTATGGCGTGCTATGCTACAATGGTTAGGTGGAATTGGTATCATCGTAATGGCTATAACTCTAATGCCAATTATGAATGTTGGTGGAATGCAATTGTTTAAAATATCGAGTAACGATTCTTCTGAAAAACTAATGCCTAAATCTAAAGAAGTTGCCTTAAGATTAATTTATGTTTATTTAGCATTAACTACACTTTGTGCTGCAACTTATAAAGTTTTTGGTATGGGCGTCTTTGATAGCGTCACTCATTCTATGACGACAATAGCTACAGGTGGATTTTCAAATTACAATGAATCGATTGGATACTTTAATAGTTTCCCTATAGAAATATCGTCGATGGTTTTTATTATCCTGGGTAGTTTGCCTTTTATTGCCTATATAAAATTTTTAAATGGTAATAAAAAAATATTTACATCGGATGTTCAAATTAAATCATTTATAAAAATAATTATATTTTCGATTATTTTACTTTTTGTATATTCACTATTTCAAGATAAAAATTTTTCTGAAATAAATTTAAGAGTAATATTTTTTAATGTTATTTCTATTTTAACTGGTACAGGATATGTTACCGGGGAATTTGATGGGTGGGGAGATTTTCCATTAATTTTCTTTTTATCCCTCATGTTTATTGGTGGGTGTGCGGGCTCTACAACATGTGGTATTAAAATTTTTAGAATTCAAATTTTATATCTCTTTATAGCCAATCAACTTAAAAAAATTATTTATCCTAAGGGAATTTTTTTAATAAAATATGATAAAAGTGTAGTTGATAATAAATTTATGGCTTCCATCATTTCATTTATCTTTCTTTACTTAGTTATATTTTTTTTAATAACTGCATTCTTATCTTTAAGTGGTCTAGATTTTGTCACTTCAATTTCAGGGGCTGCTACTTCAATTTCAAATGTTGGACCTGGATTAGGCTCTACAATTGGCCCTAACGGTAACTTCTCAAGTTTACCAGAGGTTTCTAAATGGATTTTAAGCCTTGGAATGATATTGGGTAGATTAGAGTTATTTGCTATATTAGTTTTATTTTTACCATCTTTCTGGAGGAACTAATTTGCAAAATAAAAACTTATCCATATTTTTAGAACGTAAAATTATAAAGATGTTGTTTCTTGGTTTTTCATCTGGGTTACCAATACTTTTGGTATTTTCGACTTTATCTGTTTGGCTAGTAAGTGCGGGTATAGACAGAAGCACTGTTACACTTTTTAGCTGGGCAGGTTTTGCATACGCATTTAAATATTTGTGGTCACCGATAGTGGATAATTTTAAGATACCTTTTTTTAGAAACTTAGGACATCGAAGAAGTTGGCTGCTTTTTGCTCAATTAATGATTATATTATCTTTAGTGGCAATTTCTTTCACCGATCCTTCAAAAAGTCTTATACCAATATCGATAACCATTACCTTTTTAGCCATATTTAGTGCCACTCAAGACATTGTAATTGATGCGTATAGAATAGAATCTGCTCCTCAAAATCTTCAAGGTCCATTATCATCTATGTATATTGCAGGTTATAGATTAGCAATGTTGGTTGGTGGGGCTGGTAGCTTATGGATAGCTTCATATTTAGGAGGTGAAACTTACAACCAAACTGTATGGAAAGTTGTTTATCTGTCCATGGCTATATTAATGACCACAGGCATGATTACAACAATACTTTCAAAAGAACCTAGGATTAAGAAAAAAAAATTTTTAAAAGTTAATGAGCATACCAAATTTTTATTTGTTTTCATAATTGCTTTAATTGGGTTTATTTATTTATACAATATTATTGAAAATCCCTTTTTAACAAATGAGATAATAAAAAAATTTATATTTTCCATAATAAGAATTTCTTTATGTTTTATCTTTTCAGGATTAATTATTTCTTTATCAATAAACATTAATTTTATCTCAAAAAAAAAAACAAGTAAAATCTATATAGAACCATTAACTAATTTTACTAATAGATATGGAAAATTTGCTACATCAATAATCTTGTTAATTGGTTTGTATAGAATTGCAGATATTGTAATGGGTGTTGTTGCTAATGTTTTTTATTTAGAAAAAGGATTTGATATTAAAGAAATAGCCACATACTCAAAATTTTTTGGTGTCTTTGCTACAATATTAGGTGGATTTTTTGGTGGATTTTTTTCATTAAAATTTGGAACGATGAAATCATTATTTTTAGGCGCATTGGTTGCTGCTGGTAGTAATTTATTATTTGCCTGGTTAGCTGTATCTAGTGCAAGCATTAAACTTTTGATTATTGTAATTACAGCCGATAACATATCAAGCGGTTTTGCTGGGGCAGCTTTCGTGGTTTACTTATCAAGTTTAACTTCAATAAAATTTACTGCTACTCAATATGCTTTATTTAGCTCAATAATGCTTTTTATTCCTAAACTAATAGCTGGTTATTCTGGAAGTTGGGTTGATGTGATAGGTTATGCTAATTTTTTTTCAGTCACAGCTTTAATGGGTGTACCTGTTTTAATCCTAATAATATGGCTTGGAAAAGTTGCACCAATTAAAAATTAAATGATAAATAATAAATTATTACTTAACGTTTATGAAAGTCATAAATTCGGTGCTAAAATATCAACACAACTTTTATATGGTGAGGAATTTAAAATCTTATCTAAAAATAAAAAATGCATAAAAATTAAAAATTTGTTTGATAATTATAGTGGGTACATAAAATATAACAATTTTATAAAAAGGTTTGAACCTACACACAAAGTGTTTAAACTAAAAACTATAATATTTAAAAAACCTTTTAATAAAAATATAACAAAAAAATTTTTGTCTTTTGCATCTAAAATTTCTGTAATTCAAAAACAAAATAAATTTGTTGAGTTTGAGAAAAATAAATGGATTAAAGAAAAAGATTTAAAAAATATTAAGGCTGTAGAAAATAACTTTGTCAAAATAGTAAAGCGATTCTTGGGAATTAGGTATGTTTGGGGTGGCAAAACATGTAATGGGATAGATTGTTCTGCTTTATTACAACTTATATTTTTCTACAATAATAAATTTTACCCCAGAGACACGGGTGATCAACTTAAGTTTCATAGAAAAAATAAAAACTCAAAGATCTTTAAAAAAGGTGATATAATTTTTTGGAAAGGGCATGTCGCAGTTTGCTTAAATAAAAAATCTCTTATTCATGCATATGGTCCAAAAAAAAAAGTAATAATAATGAATATTAAAAATACAATTTTAGAAATAAGAGAAAAATCAAAATTAGAAGTGATAGGGATAAAAAATATCAATGATATCTGATCAACAACTTAAAAGAAAAACTGATATTTTAACAAATAAATTAAAAGTAGGATTGTTTGAAGAGGTTATTGGAGAAGCAAAGAATTTACTAAGTAAACGTAAACATCAAGTTATTTACAATATACTTTCAGTTTCATACCAGAGTTTGGGTAAATTTGATTTATCAATTAAGATTATGGAGGAGGCGCTAAATCAAAACCCCAATAACCCTTATTTTTTAAATAATATTGGTATTAGCCACCACAAATCACAGCACTATAAAAAGGCAGAAGGATATTTTAAAAGAGGTCTTGAAATAGCTCCCAAATATATAAATATTTTGAACAATTTGGGTAATTTGAAAAAAGATTTAAATCAAATGAATGATGCTATTCAATATTATTCAAAATCAATCGAAATAGAGGAAAACCTTCTTGAAACGCAACTTAATCTTGCAAACACATATAATACAATTGGAAAATTTAAGGAAGCAAAGATCCATTTCAGAAAAGTTTTACAAATAGACCCCAATTGTACTGAAGCACACAGGTTAATATCAGAAGTAACAAAGTATGACTTGAATAGTGTTCATTTTAAAGAAATGCTTGATAAAATTAATGATCAAAATCTTTCACAAATACAATTAGCACATTTACATTTTGGTATTGGGAAAGCCTATGGAGATTTATTAGATTATAAAAATTCTTTTGCTAATTACAGTAAAGGAAATCAATATCTAAAAATAATTTCAAAATATGAGATAAAAACAGATACTAGCAAGTTTAAGATTATTAAAGATTTTTTTTCTGATTATCAAAATGTTTCAATTAAAGAAAATCAAAAAAAGCTAATTTTTATTGTTGGTATGCCCCGATCAGGCACTTCTTTGACAGAACAAATAATATCATCACATAAAGATGTGTTCGGAGCCGGTGAATTACCAATTTTGAATAATATAATTGATAAGAAAATTTTAGAGAATGATAAAATTAAAAATTTTAGTGACTCTAAACTTTTAAATCAGATACTGATAGAATCACAAGATGAATATATTGCAAAAATAACTGAGATAGACAATTCTAATAAAGTTTTTATTGATAAAACTCCATTAAATTTCAAGTATATAGGTTTCATTAAGATTATTTTTCCAAATTCTAAGATCATAAATTGTAATAGGGATCCAATAGATACATGTTTTTCTAATTTTAAAAGTTTTTTTTCTGGGGGTTTGCCATTTGCTAATGATCTAAATGATCTGGCACAATTTTATAATTTGTATCATGACTTAAAAAATTTTTGGGGAAAGTTTTTAGATAAGGATATCTATAATTTAAACTACGATTCTTTGATTGAGAATCCCAATAAAGAAATTGATAATATATTAAAATTTTGTGAATTAGACTGGGATGAAAATTGCTTAAAACATGAGCATAATTCAAAATCAATAAAGACAGCAAGTTTTGCACAAGCTAGAAAGCCTATATATAAGTCTGCTGTAAATTCATCTAAAAGTTACAAAAAATATCTTTCAGAATTAATTTCTAATATAAAATACTAAGTATTTCTCCCAAAGTCAGGCTTATCAGTGTCTTGTTTTAATCTTATTATTTTCTTTCTAACTTTTTTGGTATCAATTAATTTTTTGATAATCGATTTAGCATCATTTGATTGAATATCTTTTTTGAATGCGAGTAAATTTTTAATAAATAAATCAATAACTTTTGAAATATTTTTTTGATTATTAAAAAAGATATCTCTCCACATAATCTCATTTGAAGCAGCAATTCTTGAAAAATCTCTTAAACCACCTGCGCTAAACTTGATTAACTCATACCTTTGTTTTTTTTCAAAATCAGTTGCTGTTTTTACTAAATTATACGCAATTAAATGTGGTAAATGGCTCGTTATTGCAAAAATGGTATCATGTTTTTTTGAATCCATAACTGAAACTCTAGAACCAATTTTTTTCCAAAACTTACTTAATTCACTAAGATGTTTCATGTTCGTATCTTTTTCTTTAATTATTATGCACCATTTATTATAAAACATATCCTTTGTTCCATATTCTGGGCCACTTACCTCTGATCCTGCAATAGGGTGACTTGAAGTCCAAGAAATCCCTTTCTTTAATTGTTTTTTAATTATCTCAATTGATTTTTTTTTAGAAGATCCCACATCGGTTATAATTGTTTTGGGTAGTAAATATTTATTAATCTTAAATATTATCTTCTCATATTCTCCAAGTGGGGTACAAAATATAATTAAATCCATATTAGGTACAATGTCTTTAAAATTATTTATTATTTTGCAAGATAATTTTAGTCTTTTGATTTTTAGAATATTAATTTTAGATTTTTCATAAACGAAAACTTTTTTTGCAATTTTTTTATTAATAACTGTGCGTAATATTGAAGACCCAATTAAACCACAACCTATAATTAAAATATTTTTCATTATTTTTTAAATATACTCTTAATTTCTTTCATAAATTTTAAATTTTCTGCTCTAGATCCAATTGTTAATCTTAATTTATTCCTAATATTATATCCATTTTTTGTAGATCTTAAAATAATACCTTTTGATTGTAATTTTTTGAAAATATAGTCAGATGAAAACCTACATTTTTCAAAATCGAGCAATAAAAAATTTGCTGTCACTTGACCTGAAAAAATATTGAATATTTTCAAAAAATTTTTTACTTTATTTGCTTCAATAATATTATGTTTAACAGACTGTTTAACAAAATTTCTATCTTTTAATGCTTCTGTTGCTGCAATTTGAGCTAATTGATTTACATTAAAAGGTGGTTTAATTATATTCATTGCATTTATGATTTTTTTTGAAGCATAACCCCACCCAACCCTTAAAGAGGCTAATCCATAGATTTTAGAAAATGTTCTTATTATAGCTACATTATCTTTATTTTTAAATATATCTAAACCTGATTTATAATCTTTGTTTTTCATATACTCAAAATATGCATCATCTAAAACTAATAGGATATTTTTTTTTAATTTTTTTCTTAGTTCTAATAATTCTAATTTATTTAAATAAGTACCAGTTGGATTATTTGGGTTAGCAATAAAGACTATTTTTGTTTTTTTTGTAATT
>Ga0308004_10000457_pt1 | contig 19128 bp, 15 predicted proteins | sample Neamet38_FD_203156 | JGI IMG/M metagenome (GOLD analysis project Ga0308004, IMG submission 203156) | Marine microbial communities from water near the shore, Antarctic Ocean - #38 | ecosystem: Environmental > Aquatic > Marine > Unclassified | place: Southern Ocean | collected 2014-06-06 | reverse complement strand
CAAAACTTCTTTAGGATTTAAAATTATATATTTTTTATCCCTTTGAATTGAGCAGGATAATAATATTTCACTATCAAGCCGAGGATTATGCATTCTATTTTTTTGCAAGATGCTTATCCCCTCATTCAAAGTGTTTTCTATATTCATTTTAATTAAGATTACTCAATTTCTCTTCTTGTGCCTGTAATGTTAAGCTTTCTACCATTTCGTCAAAGGCTTCACCTTCTAAAAAAGCCTCAAGCTTGTGTAATGTTAGGTTAATACGATGATCAGTTACTCTTCCTTGTGGAAAATTATACGTTCTAATTCTTTCAGAACGATCCCCAGTTCCTATTTTACTTTTTCTGTCCTGTGATCTTTCACCCTCTATTCTTGATCTTTCCAACTCATAAAGTCTTGATCTTAAAATCAACATTCCTTTTGCTTTATTTTTGTGTTGTGATTTTTGATCTTGCTGAGATACAGATAATCCAGTTGGAATATGTGTAATTCTCACTGCACTATCAGTTGTATTTACAGATTGTCCTCCTGGGCCACCTGCTCTAAAAACATCAATTCTTAGATCTGAGTCATTTATCTTTATATCAACCTCTTCGGCTTCTGGCAGAACAGCTACTGTGGCAGCGGAGGTATGAATTCTTCCCTGTGTTTCTGTATCTGGAACTCTCTGAACACGGTGAACTCCACTCTCATACTTTAAAGTTGAATAAATATTTTTTCCCCTAATTGATGCAATAACCTCTTTAAGTCCTCCTGCTTCACTCTGAGACATGCTTATCAATTCCAACTCCCATTTTTTTTGATGACTAACTTTTTCGTACATTTTAAAAAGATCTGAAGCAAATAAACTTGCCTCTAAACCACCTGTACCAGCCCTAATCTCTATAATTGCGTTTTTTTTATCCGCATCATCCTTGGGTAATAAAAATAATTTTAATCTTTTTTCTATTGTTTCATTCTCTGACTTAAGGTCTTTTAATTCAGTTTCAGCCATTACTTTAAACTCACCATCACTATCAGGATCATTTAAAATTTTTTCTAAATCTTTTTTCTCTCCTTCATATGAAAAATATTTTTTAGCATCAATAATTACATCATTTAAGTCTGAATATTCTTTTGATTTTTCAGCAAATAATTTTTTATCTACATCACCTGTAGATAGTTCCTTTTCTAGTAAGGAATGTTTAGATATTAATTCTTCAATAGTTTTTAAAGGTATCATTTTAACTCTTTATCAAATTCAGCAGCTTTTTTTTCAACTTCGTTTATCACTTTTGATATTATATCTTCTGATAAAACTTTTTCACTTTGAATTCCAGATAAATAGAGCATGTTATTACCTTTACCACCACCAGTAATACCTATATCTGTCATTGCGGCTTCTCCTGGACCATTTACCACGCAGCCAATAATTGATAATGTTATTGGAGTCTTTATATGAGAGAGTTTTTCTTCTAATATTTTAACTGTATCTATCACCTGAAAGGCTTGCCGTGCACATGATGGACAGGATATAATTTTTACACCCCTATTTCTTAAGTTTAGAGATTTTAATATTTCATTACCTATTTTAATTTCTTTAACAGGATCATCTGATAATGAAATTCTTATTGTATCACCTATTCCATCCATTAAAAGTGATCCTAAACCAATCGAAGATTTAATACTTCCTGAAATAAAACTACCTGCCTCTGTAATTCCTAGGTGCAATGGATAATCTGTCACTTTAGAAAGTTGGCGGTATGCAGCCATAGATAAAAAAACGTCTGAAGATTTAACACTAATTTTAAAATTAAAAAAATTTTGATCTTCAAGAATTTTGATATTCCTTTGTGCGCTTTCAACTAAGGCTTCAGGACACGGCTCTTTATATTTCTCTAAAATATCTTTTTCAAGTGAGCCTGCATTGACACCAATTCTTATCGAACAATCATTGTTTTTGGCTGCACTTAATACATCGTGTATCTTTGATTTATCACCAATGTTACCTGGGTTAATCCTTAAACATTTTGCACCATTTTCAGCAGCTTCAATAGCTCTTTTATAGTGAAAATGAATATCAGCAATTATTGGTATAGAAACATTCCTAGTAATTTCCTTAAGTGCTAAAGAAGATTCTTCATCTGGACAAGAAACTCTAACGAGATCAGCACCCTCTTCGTGAATATCATTAATTTGTTTTATGGTTGCTTGGATATCTGTAGTTAACGTATTTGTCATTGACTGAACAGAAATAGGATTGTCTCCACCTACCATTACATCACCAACATTTATAACTTTTGTTTTCTTTCTATTAATATCCCTGAATGGTCTTAAGCTCATGATTTAATCTAGTTTAAATTCTTTATGAAGAGCTGCAATAGCTTTTTTCACGTGTTTGTTGGAAATTAAAACTGAAATCTTTATTTCTGATGTTGAAATAACCATAATATTAATCTTTTTTGAGGCTAATGCTTGAAACATCCTATAAGTAATTCCAGGTGTCGTAATCATGCCAACTCCTATAATTGATACTTTTGAAACATTGCTATCATGTGTGAATTTTCTAAAAGAAATTCTGTTATTTTGTTTTATAATCTTTTCTGTTTTTTTTAAATCTTCTGACTTAATTGTAAACGTCATATCCGTTTCTTTACTATTTAACGAGATATTTTGCACTACCATGTCTACATTGATTTGATTAAGTGATAGTGGTTTAAAAATAGAAGCTGCCACTCCTGGTTTGTCCTTAACTCCAACCATGGTTACTTTGGCGTCATTTTTTGTTGCAGTGATGCCTGTAATAATTTGATCACTAAAAGCTTTTTTATTACTTGTTATTAAAGTTCCTTTCTTTTTCCTAAATGATGATTTAACTAAAAAGCTTATATTATTTAATTTAGCGTCTTGAACCGAGGTGGGTTGCATAACTTTTGCACCAAGTGAGGCCATTTCTAACATCTCATCATAGGAAATCTTGTCAATTTTTTTTGCTTTTGAATGATTTCTGGGATCTGTAGTGTAAACACCATCTACATCAGTATAAATAACACACTCACTAGCATTAAAAAACTTTGCTAGCATTATGGCTGTTGCATCAGTTCCACCCCTTCCAAGTGTTGTAATTCTATTATTTTCGTTAACTCCTTGAAAACCAGAAATAATAGGCATTCCACCAATATTAATAAATTTTAATATTCTATCTTTATTTATTTTATTTATTCTTGCAGCACTGTGAGGGCCATCGGTAAGAATGGGAAGTTGCCAAGACATCCAAGATCTTGCTTTATATCCAAGATGTTTCAATCTGCCTGCTATTAGTGCACAAGCTACCTGCTCACCTGAAGATAGCAAAACATCATATTCGGCAGGATCAAAGTTATTGCTTAATTCTTTTGTTTTTTTTATTAAGTCGTTGGTAGCTCCACTCATTGCTGAGGAAACCACAATTACTCCAATATTTTTCTTTTTGTAGGAACAAATTATATTTGCAACATTTTTTATTCTATCTATACTTCCTACAGAAGTTCCACCAAACTTTAAAACAACAGTTTTCATTGATAATTATAATTAATTTATATTTGATAAAATACATCTTAATTGTTATGTCCACAAGTGATCTATTATGAATTCAATAAATAAAAAAGAGATAGAAAAATTTTCCAGAATTGCAGAAGAATGGTGGAATCCTAATGGAAAATTTAAACCTTTGCATAACTTTAATCCTATCAGAATTAAATATATAAAAGATAATATAGTTAAAGATTTTGATATTAAGTCTTTGAGTAAGCCATTTAAAAATCTTAAGATACTAGATATTGGATGTGGTGGAGGATTGTTGTCTGAACCTATGTGTAGACTTGGTGCTAGTGTGGTTGGGATAGATGCATCAAAAAAAAATATTGAGGTTGCTAAATTTCACGCAAAGAAAAATAAACTTAAGATAGATTACCTGGTGGCCTCACCTGAAAAATTAAAGACTAATTTAAAATTTGATGTTATTTTAAATATGGAAATTGTTGAACATGTCGAAGACATAAATTTTTTCATCAAAGAAAGTTCAAAGCTATTAAGAAAAAATGGTGTGATGTTTATTGCAACTTTGAATAAGACTTTAAAATCATATGTATTTGCAATTATAGGTGCTGAGTACATTCTAAGATGGCTTCCAATTGGAACGCACAATTGGGAAAAATTTGTAAGGCCTAATGATTTAATAAATATTTCAAAAAACAATAATTTAATATTCAGAAAATTAGATGGTATGGAGTTTAATATATTAGATAATAGCTGGAAAGTAAGTAATGATACTTCTATTAATTATATAACTAAGTTTTTAAAAAATTAATTTGTAATATTTTTTACCCAGGGCATCATCTCTATTTTTATACCCTCTTCATTTAACTCTTTAAGCTCGTCTTCACTAGCTGTACCATAAATTCCTCTAGAAATTTTTTTATTCTCATAATGTATCGATCTTGCCTCATAGGAAAAATTTTCACCAACATAATCAAAATTTTTTCTAATAAAATTTTGATATTCTAAAAATTTTTTTTTTATTTCCTTGGTTTTTAAATCCAGATTATCAATTTTAGCATTATTTTTTGATCTAAAAACACTTGGTGACATTAAAGTTTTGCGCACACTTAATGAACCACAAGCATAGCAGTTGAGAATATTTTTTTTTTTTAATTTATCATATTCTCTTGAAGATGAGAACCAACTGTCAAAGGAAGTTTCACAATCTTTACAAATAAGTTTATACAAAATCATTAGATAAAATTAACCATAATCAAATTAATTTAATAATCTACTAACTTCTATAGTCGGCATTAATTTCTATATATTTTTTAGTTAAATCCATTGTGTAAGCGGTGAATTTTTTTAAACCCATATTAAGATCTATTGAAATATCTATTGCATGCCCCTTCATATATTCAGCAACTTCATTTTCAGTGTAATTACTCACAAGCTGTCCTTTAGCTATAACTTTAATATTTCCAAAATTGATTGCTAGTTTTTTTATATTTATATTTACTCCAGCTTTTCCTATAGCCATTATTATTCTACCCCAATTTGGATCTTCACCTGAAATAGCAGTTTTAACAAGAGGTGAGTTAGCAATAGAAAAGGCAACCTTTCTGGCATCCTTTTCATTTTTTGATTTCACAACATTGATTGTTATAAATTTACTAGCACCCTCTCCATCAACAACTATTCTTTTTGATAAATTTAATAAAACTGAGTGTAATGCCTCATTAAAATTTTTAATTTTTTTATCATTTATATTTTTTATTTTTGAATTTTTAATTTTTCCAGTGGAAAAAATTGAAACCATGTCATTTGTACTCGTATCTCCATCACAAGAAATCGCATTAAAAGTTGTTTCTATATTATTTTTGAGTAATTTATTTAAAATATCATTTGAAAGATTGGCATCTGTGAAAACATAACCTAATGTAGTTGCCATATTTGGAAAAATCATTCCTGAACCTTTTGCGATACCATAAATTTTTATTTTTTTATTTCCAATACTACATTCTTCCATTGCAAGTTTTGGTTTTAAATCAGTTGTCATTATGCCTAATGCAGCCTTCATCCAAATTAATTTATTTTGTGTGTACTTAATTTTACTAACTAGTATTGGAATACTTTTTTTAATTTTTTTAGTTGGGTATTTTTCGCCAATTGTACCTGTACAACCAAAAATTATCTCATAAGGTGATATAATTTTGGGGTTCTCTTCATCTTCTTTTTGTTTTTTAGAAAGGTGCAGTGAAGTTTCTTCTGCTATTTCTTTTAACCCTCTGTAACCGTCTGGGCCAGTAAACGCGTTAGCATTTCTTGTGTTAATGATGAGGGATCTTATTTTTTTACTTTTTATATTTCGGTTCCATTTGATGTTTTCTGAAACTATTTTTGATTGCGTATAAACAGAAGCATAGTTTGCTCCATCTCTAAAATAAAACATAACCAAATCATCTCTTGGTTTACTGTACAAGTTGGCATTAGTGGTGGAGATTGAAACACCATCTATATGATCTAAATCCTGAAAGTCGTTCATTTTTGACTTAGATGATTGTATATTTATAAAATTTTTTAAGTTAATTGACATGCTATTTAAAATATATGTTTCATACTTATATTAAAAGTTATAATTAAATAATATATCAAATAAATTAGATGCTTAATCCTTTAAATTTTCTTTCAAAATTCATCAAATCTAGCAATCAAAAAGAGCTCGATAGAGTTATTAAGATTGTCGAAAAAGTTAACTTATTTGAGGAAAAAATTAAGATACTTGCAGATGAAGATTTCCCAAAAAAAACCCTAGAATTAAAGAGTCAAATTGCTCAGGGGGTTGATGTTAACGTCTTGTTGCCAGAAGCTTTTGCTCTTGTAAGAGAGGCATCTAAAAGGTCTAGGAATGAGAGACACTATGATGTTCAAATAATAGGTGGTGTTGTTTTGCATGAAGGAAAAATCGCAGAAATGAGAACTGGAGAAGGGAAAACTCTAACTATTTGTCTAGCTGCTTATTTAAATGCTCTAATTGGTAAGGGCGTTCACGTTGTTACTGTTAATGATTATTTAGCTAAAAGAGACTCTCAAGAAATGGGTGAGATTTATAAATTTTTAGGGCTAACTTCTGGATATATAAATAATGACCACGATGATTATGAAAGAAAGAAAAATTATAATTTTGATATTACCTACGCAACCAACAGTGAGCTTGGTTTTGACTATTTAAGAGATAATATGAAACTTTCTAAAGAACAAATGGTTCAAAGAGGACATGTCTTCACAATTGTTGATGAAATTGATTCTTGCTTAATTGATGAGGCTAGAACACCACTAGTGATTTCTGGTGCGGCTGAAGATAAAACAGATCAATATCTTGCCATCGATAAATTAGTTAGAATATTAAGATCAGAACACTATGAAATTGATGAAAAAGATAAGAATATTTTACTGACAAATGGGGGGATTGATGAAGTAGAAAAATTACTTTCTAATGCTGGTGTTTTAAAAAATAATAATTTTTATGATCCTGAAAATTTAAGCCTTGTTCATCATGTTAATCAGTCATTAAAAGCAAATCATCTTTTTGAAAAAGGTAAGGATTATATTGTTAAGGATGGAACCTTAAAAATTATTGATGAACTTACTGGTAGAATTTTAGAGGGAAGAAGATTTGGTGATGGTCTTCATCAAGCACTCGAAGCAAAAGAACGAATAGATGTTCAGGCTGAAAATCAAACGCTAGCTTCTATAACTTATCAAAATTATTTCAAACTTTATAATAAAATTTCAGGATGTACTGGAACAGCGGCTACCGAAGCCCAAGAATTTTATGAAATATATAACTTGGTTGTAGTTATAATTCCTACAAATAAAAAAATGATCAGGAACGATTCCAATGATCAAATTTTTAGAACTGAAGAAGAAAAAAATAAAGCTATAATTAAGAAAGTTTTAGAATGTTATAAAATAGGTCAGCCAATTTTAATTTTTACTTCAAGTATAAATAAATCTGAAATTTATTCAGAACTACTTAATAAAGTGAAAGTAAAACATGTAGTTTTAAATGCAAAAAACCATGAAAATGAGGCAGAAATAATAGCTAATGCAGGAAAAATTAACTCTGTGATAATTACAACTAGTATCTCTGGAAGAGGGGTTGATATTCAATTAGGTGGTAAAAAGGGTAGCCAGCCAGATAAAGAACTTTTGGTTCATAAAAATAAAATAAAATTATTAGGTGGTCTGTTTGTAGTTGGTACTGAAAGAATGGAATCTAGAAGGGTTGATAACCAAGCAAGAGGTAGGGCAGGTCGTCAAGGTGATGAGGGAAGCTCTATTTTTTATGTCAGTTTAGAAGATGATTTAATGAGAATTTTTGGCTCAGAATCTATGAACAATATTCTTCAAAAACTTGGATTAAAAGATGGAGAAAGTATTGATCATCCTTGGATTAATAAAGCGCTTGAAAGAGCGCAGCAAAAAGTTGAAGCAAGAAACTTCGATATAAGAAAGAATTTATTAAAATTTGATGATGTTTTAAATGATCAGAGACATGTAATATTTTCTCAAAGAGATGGAGTAATGAATAGTGAAAAAGTTTTTGACTATTCAGATGAGTTTATGTCTGAAATTATGTCTCATTTAATGGCCTTAAAATTACAAAATTTATCAAAAGATAAAAAAAATGAATTTACCAATCAATTAAAAAATTTACTTGGAAAGAGCACTAATGATAAAGAGTTTGAAGTTTTAACCAATCTAAAAGATCAAGATTTTAGAGAAAAAATTAATTCTAAATTCATGAAGGCTAGAAATGAAAGAATTCAAAAACTAAATGAAGAAAAAGCTAAAGAAATTGAAAAAAGAATTTTCCTTCAATGCATTGATTTAAACTGGAAGTCACACATTCAATATCTTGAGCAACTAAGGCAGGTCATAGGACTTAGATCTTATGGACAAAGAGATCCTTTAGTTGAATATAAAAAAGAAGCTTTTCATTTATTTGAAAATTTATTAAATAAATTAAAAATTGATTTTGTAACTATCTTAATTAATTTACAAATAGTCCAAGAGCCCCTTCAAGAAAAAGATAGTCTCAAAATGCCTAAAATTGATCCAAAATATATTGGGAAAAAAATGAGTAGAAATGAGCCTTGTTTATGTGGGTCTGGTAAAAAGTATAAAAAATGCTGTGGTGCATTATAGAAAAAAAAACAAGTAGCCTAGCAAAACCATTGTGGTAAAAGAAATTCCTAAATTTATTTTTGATTTTAAAAAGTTTTCAATAAAAATGTTAATTCTGTTTTTTTTCATACTTAATGTGCTTAAATCGTCTAATTGACTAACAAAACCTTTGTTTCTTCCAATTGTTAAGAATTTATTCTTTCTATGATTAAAAATTTCAACACCACTCATATTAAAAAAATTGTTTAAATTATTTTCAATTGATTTTCTAACATTATCTAAAATTAGATCTCTGTCCCTATGGGCACCACCAATTGGCTCAGAAATAATTTCATCAATTACCTTTAAATCTAGAAGATCTTTTGATGATAATTTCATTGCTTTTGCAGCATCGAGTGTTCTTTTTGGGTCTCTCCATAATATTGTGGCACATCCTTCTGGAGATATTACAGAATAAATTGCATTTTCTAACATCATAACTTTATTGGCAGATGCGAGTGCTATCGCTCCACCTGAGCCACCTTCTCCAATAACAATTGCAAATGTTGGAACACTTAATAGCATGCAGCATTCAATTGATTTTGCAATTGCTTCTGCCTGACCTCTCTCCTCTGCTCCTACCCCTGGATATGCCCCGGGTGTATCTATAAAAGAAATTATTGGTATATTAAATTTATCTGCAAGCTTCATAAGTCTTATAGTTTTTCTATAACCCTCTGGTCTCATCATTCCAAAATTTCTTTCAATTCTAGTTTCAAGGTTTTCACCTTTTTCTTGACCTATAACTAGAACTGATTTTTCATTAAATTTTGCAAATCCTGCTAAAACTGATTTGTCTTCTCCATAAAATCTGTCACCTGATAGTGAAATAAAATCTTCAAACAAATTATCAATAAAAAATTTTGCTTTTGGTCTATCCTCATGTCTTGCAACTAAAGTTGTTTGCCAAGGATCCAAGTTAGAATAGATTTCCTTTAGTCTTTTATCTATTTCTTGTTGTGACTCAGAAATTTTTTTTGTATCAACCTCAGAAAGACCATCTTGATTATATGGGTCCTTCAATTTTTCTATTTCAGACTCAAGGTTTTTAATATCTGTCTCAAAATTTAAATAGTTTTTCATTTGAATATATTAATTATTAATTAATTAACAAAAAAGGCAATAAAATGTTTTAAAAAGTTAATATTTGACTTAATTTTATTAAGAAGTAGTGTATTTCTATATCGGGAGAGACTATAAAATTAGCGCCGAAGGAGCAACCACCCCGGAAACTCTCAGGCAAAAGGACCGATATTAAACATAACACTCTGGAAAGAGACTTAATCTCGCCGATGGAGCAAAACTCTCAGGCAAAAATACAGATGGGGTATAACGGGTGCTATGAAAGAAAAATATACAAAAATACACAATCTATCAGTTTCTAATAAATTACTTAGTTTCATCAATGAAGAATTGCTTAAAGATACAAATATATCTCCTGAAAAATTTTGGGAGGGCTTTGACAGAGTAGTTCATGAGTTGGCTCCAAAAAATAAGAACCTATTAAAAATAAGAGACGATTTACAAAAAAAAATAGATGCTTGGCACATCACAAATAGAGGTAATAAAATCAACTTAGAAGAATATAAAAAATTTTTAAAAGAAATTGATTATCTAAAGGAAGTAGGTCCTGATTTTAAAATCAAAACAAGTAATGTTGATGAAGAAATAACTAAAATTGCAGGCCCACAATTAGTAGTTCCAATCATGAATGAAAGATACGCATTGAATGCTGCTAACGCCAGATGGATGAGTTTATATGATAGTTTATATGGTACTGACGTAATTGAACAATCTGAAGATAGTACCTCTCAGAGGTATGATCCTTTAAGAGGGGAAATGGTCATAAGATACGGTAGGGATTTTTTAGAAAAATATTTTTCTTTAGAGAATTTAGACTGGCATAATATTACAGGATTTAAAATTAGAGATGGCTCTCTTATTATATTAAAAGATGATGTTGAAACGTCACTGACGAATAAAGATAAATTTATTGGTCATAGAGGAGAGGCTAATAATCCCTCTGCAATAATTCTCAAAAATAACAATCTTCATATAGAAATAATTATAGATCCAAAAGCTTTTAGTGCACAAAATGATTCTGCAAAAATTAGTGATATTATTGTTGAAGCAGCAGTTTCAACTATTTGTGATAATGAAGATAGTGTTGCAGCAGTTGATGCTGATGACAAGATTTTTTGCTACCGCAATTGGCTCGGTTTAATGAAGGGTGATTTAAAATCAACATTTAAAAAAAATGGAAAGACTTATGAGCGTAAACTAAATCTGGACAGAAGTTACATTTCCAAAGATGGTAAAGGATTAAAATTACATGGAAGAAGTCTACTACTAATAAGAAATGTTGGGCACCTTATGACTAACTCAGCAATCCTTTTAAAAGATGACTCCGAGATTCCAGAAGGAATTATGGATGCCTTTATAACTTCAGCGGCATGCCTTCATGATATAAAAAAAAGAGGTAACTCAAGAAATGGCTCAATTTATATTGTTAAACCAAAAATGCATGGTCCTGATGAAACTTCATTTACAGATTTGATTTTTACTAAAGTTGAAGAAGTTTTAGAGTTAAAAAAAAATACTTGTAAAATTGGAATCATGGATGAAGAAAGAAGAACCTCTTCAAACTTAAAAGAGTGTATTAGAACACTTGAAAATAGAGTATTTTTTATTAATACAGGTTTTTTAGATAGAACTGGCGATGAAATACATACCTCAATGGAAGCTGGCCCTATGATTAAAAAGGGAGACATGAAGTCCTCTAAGTGGATTGGTGCATATGAAAATAATAATGTTGATATTGGTCTACAGTGTGGGCTTTCCGGTAAAGCACAAATTGGTAAAGGAATGTGGGCTATGCCTGATAAGATGAAAGATATGATGAAACAAAAAACTAGTCATTTAATAGCTGGAGCGAATTGTGCTTGGGTTCCTTCGCCTACAGCAGCAGCTCTTCATGCTTTGCATTATCATGAGATAAATATTTTTGAAAAACAAAAAGAAATTCAAAAAAGAGATTCTACAAAACTTGATGATCTTTTAACAGTTCCAATCGCAGATAGACCCAACTGGTCAATGGAAGAAATTAATTCTGAAATTTCAAATTCTGCACAAACCCTTTTGGGATATGTTGTAAGATGGGTAGATCATGGAGTCGGCTGCTCAAAAGTTCCTGATATTAATAATGTTGGCTTAATGGAAGATAGGGCCACTTTAAGAATCTCTTCTCAACATATTGCTAATTGGATACACCATGATATTTGTACAAAATCACAAGTTTTAGAAATAATGAAAAAAATGGCAAAAATTGTTGATGATCAAAATAAAAATGATGGCGCATACACTAGTTCTGGAAGAGGAAGCTACGAGGTGATGTCTGAAAATTTTAATCAATCGATTGCTTTTAGAACTGCTTGTGATTTAATTTTTAAAGGTAAAGAGCAACCTTCTGGTTATACTGAGCCTCTGTTACATTTAAATCGATTATTAAAGAAATCTAGTCAGAATTAGTTTTAATTCCAGTTCTGTTTTTAAACGCTGAATACAAAGTTCCATCGTCCAGGTTCTCTATTTCACCACCTACAGGTAAACCTTGTGCAAGTTTTGTAACTTTTGTATCTGTTTTTTTTAGACTATCCTGGATATAATAAGCTGTAGTTTGACCTTCGACGGTTGCACTAGTTGCCAATATAACTTCTTCAATATTTTCCTTAATAACTCTTTCAACTAATGAGTTGATTAAAAGGTCTTCTTTTCTATGACCAGCAGAAGAAATTGTTCCACCAAGAATATGAAAATATCCTCTATAAATATTTGAATTTTCAATTGACCATTGGTCAGCAATATCTTCGACCACACATATTTTGTTATATTTTTTGTTAGTGTTTTGACAGTTATTACACCCTAGAGAATTTGATTTTAATGTGCCACAAGATTGACATCTAATAACATTTTTATAAACTTGAGCTAGAGTATTAGCCATTGGCTTAACTAATTCATCTCTATTATTGATAAGTTTTAATACAATTCTTTTGGCAGATTTTGGTCCCAAACCTGGCAGTTTGGCAATTAGCTTAATTAATTCTTCTATCTCATTAATATTTTGCATTTAGTTAAAGCGGCCATTTAAAGCCAGGAATACCAAATCCACTTGTAGATTTTGAAATTTCTTCAGAAGTTTTTAATTTAAGTTCAGATTTTGCATTATTGTGAGCTGCTACAATTAAGTCTTCTATAATAATTTTATCTTCTTTCATTACCTCTTCTGATAAATTTATCTTAATCATTTCATTTTCTCCATTTAATATTACTTTTACAGAGTTAGACCCTGAGATTCCCTCAACTTGAATTTTTTTAATTTTTTCCTGACTCTCTTTCATTTTAGATTCTAATTCCTTAGCTTTATCTAAAATTTTTGTAAAATCAGTCATTTTTATTTTCTTTTTTAAGTGTCTTTACATCAATTAATTCAGCATCAGGGAGCTTCTCTAGAATTTCCTTATATATTGAAGAATTCCTGACAGTTTCTATTGATTCTTTTTTTAAGTTAGCTTCCTCTTCTTTTCTTGAGAGTTGGCCCTTGGTTTTACTAAGTGTAATTATCCATCTATTATTAGTCCACTCATAAAGTTTTAAAGATAAATCTTTAATAAAATCTTTATCTAAATCTTCATTAAAAGAGATTTCAATTCTTTGCTCCTCAAAACTAACTAGGTTTACATTTTTCTCTAACTCATATTTTAACTTAATTTCTTTTTTTAAAGTACAGATTTCTAATAAGTCATCAAAAGAATTTATAGAATTAACCTGTTTTTTGCCTTCCTTATTATCTTTAATTTTTACATCTTTTTCTTGAATAATATTTTTCATTTGACCAATAGTTTCAGCTTTATCTTTTATATCAAATAAATCATCATCCTCTTTCTTCTGTGAAAGAGATGCTTGGATAGTATCCTTTTTATCTACCAGTGTATTTTCATAATCTATATCAGAAATATCTTTAATACTTTTTAAATGAATTAATCTAATTAAAAACATTTCCATTGATAGATGTTGATTAGAAACTAAATCTAATTCCTCTAATGTCTTAATTGTGAACTGCCAAAATAATATTAAAGTTTCATTATTAATATTTTCTGAAATTTTTTTGATCTTATTAAATTCTTCATCATTTAATGAAAAATTTGTACCATCAACATTTAATGAATCAATATTCTTAAAATAATATAAAAGCTCTAAAAAATCATTTATGAAAATTTTAGGCTCAACTCCTTGATTGTAGATTTCTCTATAGGCATTTAAAACTTTTTTTTCTTTTGCTTCAAATATAAGCTGAAATAAATTAATTAATTGTGATTTATCAAAATAACCAAATATTTTTTGAGCAGTTGGTAAATCTAGTTTCCTGTCCTTATTCAGTGTAAGCAGCCCTCTATCTAGTAAAGATAAGGCATCTCTAACAGATCCTTCTGAAATTTTAACAATTAATTTAAGGGCATCATCAGATACATTCCCTTTTTCTTTGTCTTTAATTTTCTTTATAAAGTCAAATAATTCTAATGACTTAATTCTAGACAGATCAAATCTTTGGCATCGCGATACCACTGTAATGGGAATCTTTTTTATCTCTGTTGTTGCAAAAATAAATTTTAAATACTCCGGTGGTTCTTCTAAGGTTTTTAAAAGAGCGTTAAATGCTTGTTTACTAAGCATGTGAACTTCGTCAATTATAAATATCTTATATCTAGCAGTTGTTGGGCCATACCTTGAAAACTCAATAAGATCTCTTACGTCATCTACACCTGTTTTGCTTGCAGCATCCATTTCCAATACATCGATATGATTTGAGTTTGAAATGGCATTACAATTCTCACAAAGGTCCTCTTTACATAGATTATCGATTCCATTTGCACAGTTTAATGATTTTGCGACTATTCTTGCTGTAGTCGTTTTCCCAATTCCTCTAATCCCTGTAAAAAGGTAAGCATTTGGTACTTTATTTGCTTTAATTGAATTGAATATTGTTTCTGCAACCACGTCTTGACCTATAAGGTCATCAAATGTTTGTGGTCTATATTTTAAAGCTAAAACTTTTGTATTTTTATTCATTTTTATAAGGAGGCTAAAACCTGAAAAACTGTCTCTACGACTGCTTCCGTTAGGATCTGGTCGGGTTCAAGCAGTATTCACCTCTAGCCTCCAATGGTATTATAACAGTAATGTTTTCTAATCCACAAGAAAACTTTCTAGGTTATTTTTCTCTAAATTTATCAGCCTCAAAAACACCTAACACGTGAAAATCTTGACAATGTAGTCCTAATTCTTCTAAAGATTTTTGAACTTTTAGATCTTCTATGTGGCCATCTAGATCACACAAGAAAAAATATGATTTAAAAGAATTTTGTTCTGGATAGCTCTGAAGCTTTGTTAAATTAATACCATTGATCGCAAATCCACCTAGCGATTGATAGAGTGCAGCAGGCTTACTTTTTAATTTAAATAAAAAAGATGTTATATATTTCTTATTGCCAAAGTCTGGTTGTGAAACTTCTTTTCCCATAACTAAAAATCGAGTTGTATTGCTATTTTCATTTTCAATATTGGATTTAAGTATTTTAAGCTTATATGTCTTAGCACTTAATGATGAAGCAATAGCAGCTTCACCTTTAATCTTATTTTTAGAAATTGTTTCTGCAGAACCTGCTGTGTCTGCTCTAATATGTTCAACTAAGTTATTTTTCTTAATAAAATTTGAGCACTGAGACAAAGCTTGAGCATGAGAAAAAACATCTCTTATATCACTTATTCTGCTTCCAGGTTGTCCTAATAAATTATGTTCAATTTTTAAGAAGTGTTCTGCATATATATTTAATCTATACTTAAATATTAAATATTCTATTCCAATATTTCCTGTAATACGATTTGATTCAGGTATTACTATTCTTGAATCTCCTTCTTGTGATGCTTTAAAAAAACATTCATCAAAAGTTTTGCATGGTATAATTTCTGCGTTGGAATCGAATTCGAGTGCTGCTATATGAGAATATGCACCAAACGTTCCTTGAAAGTAAATTTTACTCATTTTACAATTTATATTCCATAATTTTTTTTATAGCTAGATAATCTTCCTCTGTATCAACCCCTATAGGAGAGGATTTTGCTAAAGCTACATTTATTTTCAATTTATTATCTAGTGCTCTTAATTGTTCTAATTTATTTTCTTTCTCTCTAGATGTTTGACCTAACCTAACAAATTTTTCTAATGTGCTAATTCTATATGAATAAATACCAATATGATGATAGATATTTTTATTTGCTTTTAACAAATTCTCTCTAATAAAATTTAATGCAATTGGAAAATTATTTTTTTCCAGCTTATTTTCTGTAATAACTTTTACTACATTTTTATCACTAAGCATTTTATCATGCTGAATTATTGCAGCTAGCGTTCCTATCTCTGATTCACTGTTGATCATTAAATTATTTAGATTAATCACATCATCTTTATCAATATTGGGTTCGTCTCCTTGAAGGTTTAATACGTAATCAATGTTTTTTATATTTAGTTTTTGATACGCCTCAAAAATTCTATCTGTACCAGTTTTATGATCATTACTAGTTAGAACTGCCTTACCTCCATTTTTCAAGACATCTTCTAGTATCTCTTGATCTTCAGTTGCTACCACAACCTCACCAATATTTGCTTCTTCAGCTCTTTTAACAACATTGGAAACTATAGATAAATTATTAATTTTTAAAAGTGGTTTACCTGGCAGTCTTGTTGCAGCCATTCTTGATGGGATCAATATTAATGTTTTAGCCATTATAAAATTATCAACTCTATGCGTCTAACAGACACAACTTTAAATATTAAAAATTAAGTATTTGTTTAATTATCATGTTATATCTCCAAATAATAATAATTATAATAAAATGGATTCTTTCGAATTAAATAAAATTATTGCTGCAGTCTTAATGGTTGCATTACTTGTAATTGGCTTGGGAAAAATTGCAGATGTCGCATTTGAAGTAAAAAAACCAACAAATCCAGGTTATAAAGTTGAAGGCCAAGTTCAATTGGCATCCAGTTCATCTAGTGCCACAAAGGTCATAGAAAAAATTGATATAGCGACTGTAATGGCTCAAGGTGATGTAACTAATGGAGAAAAAATTTTTAAGAAATGTGCCGCATGTCACTCAATCAATAAGGGTGGCCCAAATAAAATTGGCCCTGCTCTTTACAATGTGGTTGGCAGAAAAGTTGGTGGCGTAGCAAGTTATAAGTATTCTAAAGCTTTAGCTTCATATGGTAAAGAGTGGAGTTTTGAGGAATTAAATGGGTTTCTGATAAAGCCAGCTAAGTATCTAAAGGGGACAAAGATGTCTTATGCTGGTTTAAGAAAAGAAACTGATAGAGCCTCTGTAATTAAATATTTAAATAAGAGTAGTGATAATCCTAAACCGCTACCTTAGTTTTCCAAAAATATATAATAAAATACTTTTTTGAACATGTACTCTATTCAATGCTTGTTGCCATACTTTAGAGTTTTTTCCTAAAAAAACTTCGTTTGAGACCTCTGTTCCTCTTGGTAGACAATGTAAAAAAGTTACATCTTTTTTTGCAGAACTCATTAATTTCAAATTAATTTGAAAATTTTTAAAGTTTCTAATTTTTTTAATTTTATTAACTTTATCGTTTAAAGAAATAACTTTATCTGAAAAAATTACATCAGCATTCATGGCTGCTTTCTTGGCATTATTAAAAATAGTAATCTTTCCTTTATTTTTTTTTATCCAATTTAATACAAATTTTTGAGGTTCATAGTTTTTGGGGCAACCAATATTTAATTTAAAAGAAAATTTAACTGACGCTGCAATTAGACTGTTAAGAACATTATTTGAATCACCAATCCAACAAATATTTAATTTAGAAATAGGTTTTTTTTTAATTTCCTCAACCGTAAATATATCTGATAAAACTTGTGTTGGGTGTGAAGCGGGGCTCAATCCATTAATAATTGGTATTGTTAAGTACTTACTAAATTCTTCAATTTTTTGATCACTATCTGTTCTCAACATAAACCCATCACCATAAGTTGATAAAATTTTTGCAGTGTCTGCTAAACTCTCTCCATTTTTCCCAAGATGCAATTCATTAGCTCTAAGTGTAATAGTGCCACCACCCAATTGTTTTATTGCAAGATAAAAACTTAATCTTGTTCTAAGACTTGATTTTTCAAACATTTGAACAAGCAACTTCCCTTTAAGAGGGGCATCTTTATCTACATCAAGAGTGTTAAGATTTTTTCTTTTTATTTTTCTTTTTTTTGCATCCTTTATTATTTTTCTAAGATCTGATGCTGGGATATCTTTGAGATTAATAAAATGTTTCATTTTTTATTTACAGTTTAAACAAACTTTTCTAATAATTTTTATAGCTAAATTGATCTCTTGTTTTTTAACATTGAGTGGAGGCAATATTCTTATAACATTTTCTGCAGCCCTAATTGTTAATAAATTATTATTCATTAATTTTTGAATAAATTTTGTTTGATCATTATGCAATTGCAACCCTATTAACAGGCCAACTCCCCTTACTTCTTTAATAATCTTAGGAAATTCATTCTTTAATCTACCTAATTCTGAATAAAAATATTTTGACAATTTCTTCACGCTTGAAAGAAACCCTTTTTTTAATATTTGATCTAAGACTGCATTTCCAACCGACATTGCTAGAGGATTACCACCAAATGTTGAGCCGTGGGTTCCTGCAACCATACCAGAGGCAACTTTTTTGCTCATCAATACCGCACCAAGTGGAAAGCCCCCACCTATGCCTTTAGCTATTGGCACAATATCTGGTTTAATTTTTGCAGTCTCAAAAGCAAAAAAATTCCCTGATCTACCTATTCCACATTGTACTTCATCTAAAATTAACAATATTTTTTTTTTATTACAAATTTTTCTTAATCCTTTTAGGCACCAATCTGGAATAACTTTGATACCACCTTCTCCCATCACAGTTTCGACCATAATTGCTGCCGTTCTACTATTGATGGATTTTTTTAATGTTTTATGGTTTCCAAATTCAAAGTGATCAAATCCATCAACTTTTGGTCCAAACCCTTCTGTCATTTTTTTTGATCCACTAGCATAAATTGTGGCTAACGTTCTTCCATGAAATGAATTTTTAACACAAAGAATTCTATTCTTTTTTGGCTGTCCTATTGAATAAAAGTATCTTCTGGCAACCTTAATTGCAGCTTCTGTTGCTTCAGCCCCACTATTTTGGAAAATTACACGATCTGCAAAAGTTTTTTTTGTTAATTTTTTAGCTAATTTTTCACCCTCAGGAATTATAAATGCATTAGATACATGCCAAAG
>Ga0308004_10000452_pt1 | contig 19308 bp, 20 predicted proteins | sample Neamet38_FD_203156 | JGI IMG/M metagenome (GOLD analysis project Ga0308004, IMG submission 203156) | Marine microbial communities from water near the shore, Antarctic Ocean - #38 | ecosystem: Environmental > Aquatic > Marine > Unclassified | place: Southern Ocean | collected 2014-06-06 | reverse complement strand
GGTGGTATGATGTGAGGCTTAATTGAACACCTTTATAAAGTGAGAGCATCATGACTGCGTTTGGCACACAATTTGTTCCGGAAATGGCCTTAGCCACCTTCGATGGCAACCAATGGAGCACGCCAAGTTTGGTGCCAAGCAACAGCATTTCAATACACCCCGGTGCTCACGTATTACATTACTCGAGCACCTGCTTTGAAGGGCTAAAAGCATTTCGTCACCCTGATGGTAGTAGCCATATTTTTCGTATGGATCAAAACATTAAACGGATGGCACAAAGTAGCCGCTTAATCTCTTTGCCTAGCGTAGATGAAGCCATGTTAAAGACTATGATCTTAGATCTTGTAGGCCGCTATGCAGATGACATACCAGCAGCTCCAGGCACTTTATACTTACGCCCCACGCATATGGGTACAGAAGCTGCCATTGGCAAGGCTGCAGCACCTTCAAACAAATCTATGCTTTATATACTTGCATCCCCAGTGGGGGATTATTTTGCAAGTGGCGATACCACCTTACGGGTGCTAATAGATGAAGACGGTATGCGCTGCGCACCCCACATGGGCATGATAAAAGGTGGTAGTAACTATTGCAGCGCAATGCCTGTAGTAAATAAAGCCCGCGCCGAGCACCAAGCTGATCAAGTTTTATTCGCCCCTCAAGGAGATGTACAAGAAACAGCCGCAGCCAACTTTATTTTAATCGATGGTAATGAAGTGATTACTAAAGCGTTGGATTCTACTTTTTTACACGGCGTCACTAGGGCATCTGTACTAACCTTGGCACAAGAAATGGGCATGAAGATAAGTGAGCGTGATCTTAGTGTAGAGGAGCTACTAGAACGTAGCGCTCACCCGGATGCAGAAGCTGCACTTTCTGGCACAGCGGCGGTGCTAACTCCAGTAGGCACCTTAATACATCATGGTAAAGACCATACTGTGGGTACAGGCAAACCAGGCAAAACCACAGTTAAGCTACGCAAGGCCTTAAACGACATTCAGTTTGGTTTGGCAACAGACCGCTTTGGTTGGCTCACTAAAGTTTAAAACTTAAGCTGCCAACATAGCTTGAAACTTTATGAGCTGAGCTTTTTTTCAATACTGGCAGACAAAGCCACCTTGCCTTTGGTGCTGTAATCTTGAATACGGCTTTCTATGTGTGGCAGCTGGTAAAGATAATTAACCATCATGCCTTGGGATTGTTTTAAACCATTGTCAGAGGTGTCCGCTAGCCAATTTAAGCGTTCGATCTGGGCGCCATTGCTTAGATGAAAGTGGGCCACAGGGTCACGGGCATAGCTTGGGTTGCGCTTTTGCTTCTCTTTGCCAAGGTAGTGAATCGCCATTTTTTGCATATGCTCTGGCGATCTCAAAACGACTCCCTCATCTAACAAAGCTGATTCTTGCTCAACGCCTATGTTGTCTAACCACCGGCAAAATCCTGGAATGGGCGATAGGGTTGCAAACGCAGTCAATTGAGTAAATTCTTGCTGCAGCTGTTTAACCACGCGCTTAATAAGAAAGTTGCCAAAACTGATGCCAGAAAGCCCTGCTTGTGCGTTGGAAATTGAATAAAATATAGCCGTGTCTGCTAAACCAATGTCTTCCAAAGGTGCAGTTTCATCTAGTAACTCTTGCACATTGTTAGCCATACCTTTTACCAAAGCCACTTCTACAAAGATCAACGGCTCATCAGGCATATTGGGGTGAAAAAAAGCAAAGCAGCGCCGGTCTGAATCAAGGCGATTTTTAAGGTCATTCCAGTCTTTAATGGCATGCACCGCTTCATAGGCAATCAGCTTTTCAAGAAGCTCTGCGCTGGAGCGCCAGTTGATCTCTTCCATTTGCAGCAAACCCACATCAAACCATGCACTTAAAAGACGTTTTAAATCAGCTTCTAATGGCGCAAGGTTTGGGTGCTTTTTTGTTAAGCGCAGCAGCTGTGCACGCATATCCACAAGAAACTTAATGCCTTGGGGCAGCTCATTAAACTGTGCCAGCAGTTTCATTCTTGGAGGCTCTAAAGCAATACGTAGCTGTGCTTCTAAAGCCACTCGTTCACCTGAGTCAGCGGCTAACCAAGATTCTATAACTTGAGTTAGTTGTGCTTCATCTACATTATAATTGTCGGCCATCAAGGACAAAAACCGCACTCTTCCGGCATCATTTAGCCCTAAAAAGTGCCTACCAAGCTCTGCCGCTCGACCCCTTGCAGCCACCTCACCACCATCACTTTTAAGACAGGCGTCCATCCACGTTAGCAATACTTTTTCATCAGCAGCATTTAAATGTGGATCAAGGGATAGTTTTTCCAATAGGTGCTGCTGTTTTGGCAGATCCCGCCAAAAAGGCACCCATCTACGTATCGTCTTTTGGAGTAATTGGTGAGCTAGTTGCTGCATATGCATTCCTTTACGTAGCTTTGCCTCAATCCATCTTGTTAGCCTTTGGCTTAGAAGGTGTGGCTGAATTTATGTCGTCACTTTATCACCATCCAGCTCATCAATACTTACTTGACTTGTGGGTCGAGAATCACTTTGACCTTGTTTGGTTTAATGCTTATAAGCACTAAATATGGGTTTAAATAGGCAGGATTTCCAGCGGCCCAAGCACTTGGTGCAAATCATTGAGCATTAAATCAGGAGCCTTAGACAAAGGCTCTGATGGCTGAGAAAAGCGGTTAATCCAGGCTACATTAAAGCCAAAATTTACCGCGCCTGCAACGTCCCAAGCATTACTGGAATGAAACAACACTTGGTTTTTAGTGACCCCAAAACCATCAAGGGCTAATTGATAAACTCTTGGGTCTGGTTTATATATGCCAAGCTCATCCACAGAAATTACTTGGTCTATTAGGTCGGTTAGCCCTGCATACTCTACCGCTGCATGCAGCATATTAGGTGAGCCGTTAGATAAGATGGCCGTAGCTATGCCCGCACCACGCAGTTGCTTGAGCGTGTCTTTTACTTCGGCGTAACTTATCAGTTGATTGTAAGCCAGTAATAATTTTTGCTTTAGTGCCGCATCGTTTACTGAATGGGTTTGTAAGGCATAATGCAACGCTTCTTGGGTAACTTGCGCAAAATCTACATAGCGCCCCATCAAACTACGTAGCCAAGTGTATTCAAGCTGTTTTTGACGCCACAACATAGAAATCATCTGCGCCTGATCTCCTAACGCATGGGCATGCTGGCCTACGGCTGAATGCACATCAAACAAAGTGCCATAAGCATCGAACACACATAAAGAAACTTCTTTAAACTTAGATTCCATAACACTATGCCTTTATTAACAACCAGATTAATAACACTATTTATAAGCAAATGCGTTCACTAACAGCATACTCTAATTTTTATCTATTGGCTGATTCACCGCTCAGCAACTATGGTGAGCCTACTACTAAGCGCATAACGCCACTATGATAACGATTTTTTATATGTAAAAATAATGAGAACGCAAGCCACCTAAACATACAGCCAAATTTTTGGTCGTAAAAATATTGATTGAAATGGGCTATTGAATTGAAAATATTATTAGCAGGCTGCGGCGATATTGCCCAGCGCATACCTCCAAACCTGCCTGAAGCGCACCATTTTTTTGGTTTAAAGCGCAGCCCCACAGAGCTTGTCCATGGCATTACCCCCTTAGTGGGTGATATTAGAGATAACGCATATTTAGACACTGTGTTTGAAGAAGGTTTTGATGTGGTCGTTGCCACCCTCACTCCAGACAGTATGAGTGAGGAAGGCTATCAAAAGGCCTATGTTGATTCTTCTGCGGCTCTAGCTTTGGCTATATCACGCGCTGTGTATAAACCTAAGTTGGTTATTTGGGTGTCTAGCACCAGTGTATATGGCCAAAATATGGGGGCATGGGTGGATGAAGACTGTGAAGCCACTTTCACATCGTTTTCTGGCCAAGCACTGCGCAAAGCCGAAGAGACTATATTAGCCGCGCCATTAGCTGCATCGTGCACAAGTGTAGTGGTAAGATTTTCAGGGATTTACGGGCCTGGTCGCACCAGAATGTTAGATCAAGTGCTGGCAGGGGTAGGGTGCACAAAACAGCCTGAGCAGTGGAGCAACCGAATACATAGTGAAGATTGCGCCGCAGTGATCGCTCACCTCATTCTCTTAAATGAGCAAGACAAAAGCCTATTACCTATCTATGTGGCCACAGATTGCCAGCCAGTCACCCTATATGAAGTGCGCCATTGGTTGGCGGCGCAGCTAAATGTAAGTTTAACAGCGAAACCTACAAGCTCACGCGCTGCCAGGCGCTGCAGCAACCAAAAGCTACTAGACAGTGGGTATAAATTCAAATTTCCCACTTACCGCGAAGGCTATTTGGCGCTAATAGAAGAGCTAAAATCTCCCCAATCTTAAGCCTTTTAGCTTACTCTTTGGCTATATAAGCTTGGGTAAATAGTGCTAAATTTCTCATAAGAGCGCTGATACTGCTCCACCAAGTTTGGCTTGGGGTGTATCACTTTAGACACCTTGGGTTGTAAGCATATGCTGCTAATATGCTCGCCTGTTACGGCACAAATAGCCAACCTTGCAGCGCCCAAAGCTGCGCCATAATCACCCTGCTCAGGCACCAATAAATCTATATTCATTGCCGCAGCGATAATGTCTAACCACTGGGAAGAGCTGCTGCCACCACCCACTACAAAGGCGCTATTAAGTTCAGTGGCAAGCTGCGTGTCCTGTTGCGCATTCACCTTTGTGATCGCACTTAAACAATCTGTTAAAGCAAATGCTACACCCTCCATGACCGCCTGCACTAAGTCTTCAGAAGAGGTGGCTCGATGCAAACCTACAAAGGCGCCCCGCGCATTAGCGTCATTGTGCGGAGTGCGCTCACCAGATAAATAGGGCAAAAATTGAACATCTGATGCCCGCTCTATTTTACTAGGCAGGGTATTAACCATAGTGGTAACGCTAGTATTAGTGACATTAGCCAACCAGCTCAGGCTGTCTGCTGCACAAAGAGTGACCCCCATGGTGTGCCACATATCTGGAAAGGCATGACAAAATGAATGCACTGCACTTTGTGTATTAGGCTGCGCAGTGGTGGTTGGCGCAAACACTACACCTGAGGTGCCCAAGCTAATAAATCCATTACCTGGAGCAATAACGCCCATACCACAAGCCGATGCGGCATTGTCCCCGCCGCCACCTGCCACAATGGCTGATGACATATGCCAACGCTTAGCTAACTCAGGCCGTAATTGTCCAGTGATTGCATTACCTTCAAATAGGGCCGGCATGTGTTGCCTAGATAAATGTGTGGCTGTAAGCAATGTGTCAGACCAATCTCGTTGGGCCACATTTAGCCACAAAGTGCCAGATGCGTCAGATAGGTCGGTGCCATAAGTGCCTGTAAGCCAAAGACGCACATAATCTTTGGGCAAAAGCACCTTATGTATTTTACTAAACACATCTGGCTCGTTTTGTTCGATCCATCTCAGTTTGGGTGCAGTGAACCCAGGCATCACTAAATTACCTGTGATGCCTTTAAAATCTGCTATTTGAGACAACTGTGTGCACTGCTGTTCGCTGCGGCCATCATTCCAAAGAATACAAGGCCTAAGAGGCTTATCATCTACCCCTATAAGCACTGAGCCATGCATTTGGCCAGAAAGTCCAATGCCACAAACGCTCGCCAGTTGTTTGGGATAGCACTGATAAAGTTCATCCATGGCTTGGATAATGGCGCTAACCCAATCATCTGGATCTTGCTCACTCCAAGAGATTTCTGGCCTAGTGACGGTTAATGGGGCGCTGGCGCTACCTACTAGTTTATGGCTTTGATCTAGCAGTAATATTTTTACACCAGATGTACCAATGTCTATGCCTAAGTACATAGTAGATCCTTTTACAATAAAGCGTTTTCAAAACGCTTTATTGTATATCAAAGCTAATATAGTTTAATGATCAACAAGGTTTACCCAAAAAAGCTATTTTTGGATACTAAAAAATGGACTTTACATGGCATATAAGAGGTTTACAATGTTTAAGAGCCTCGTGAAAGAGCCTATAAGCAAACTAATACGGCTAGGCAGTTGTACTGGGCAAAGTGATTTACTCAACCTATGTAAGTAAAGGAATTTTATAATGGCAATTTACGATAAATTAAACCAATCAATGAGTGATAACAACGCAGCGGCTTACATAGCGCTTTTGCATGAAGATTTCGTTGCTGTTTTTCATAAGACAGGTAACCGTTTTTCAAAGACTGAATGGGCCCAAATGGTTACTGGCATGCTTGCCAATGACAAGTTTATTCAGGACTCAAGCCGCTGCGTGTATGAAAATGACGATATTATGGTACAGCACTCGTTTATGTCTTACCCAGACGATACTAAAGAAGCCGTAATGCTTGTTGCCATGCTTAAAGATGGCAAGATAGTCCGTATGGAAACGGGTGCGACCGCTTTAAACTAAGGTCCACATATGTGTAGCTCTAGTGCCTATTTACTCTACTTTTGTACCAGACAGTGACGCTTATTTAAAAGCCACTAGCTAATAGTCACACACACATAATAACCCTATAATGACGCTCGTTTGCATACTGCAGCTGTGAGGCTTATCTAGCTTTAGCCTGGATCACTGCAATAATCAATCTCTGCTCTTTTTTTAGCTAGTCTTAAAATGGCGGGCAGTAGTGGATAAATAGCCGTTATGACTCAAACCTACTACCCTTTATTTTTGTCTTTAATGGCCAACAAATTTGTCATTACAGTGTGCTTTTTTGTGGGCGTGCTGTTTATTAAATTTTTAGTCATCAGCCTGATCAAACATAAATATGCAGACAATAAACGTTCCAAAATAAATGTCATCAATAACTTAGTCAGCGTAGTATTGCTGATTGTAGTCTTCAATATTTGGTCTGCAGAAATGCAAAAGTTTGCGTTTTCTATCGCTGCATTTATCGTGGCCATAGTGCTTGCCACTAGAGAATTTATTCAATGCTTTATTGGCTTTATGTACATTATTTCAAGCCGGCCTTATCGCACAGGTGACTGGATACAAGTAGGTGATGCTTGTGGTGAGGTGCACTCAACAGATTGGATGAAGCTCACGCTTTTAGAGGTGAACATTGATGCCTATGAATACACTGGCATTACTTTGTATTTGCCCAATAGCAAGCTGATTACAGCCCCTATTAAAAATCTAAACTTTTTAAAACGCTATGCCATGCACCATTTCACTATTACCCGTGATGGCAGTGTGAACCCGTTTATATTTATTGATCGTTTATATGAAAAAGCACACGAGTATTGCGAAGACTTTAAAGACGTGGCCTTTCGTTATAATCAGCTCATTGAAAACAGGCTAGAAATTAATATTGCAGGGCCCCAGCCCCATATTCAAGTGGCTACTTCTGAACTTGGAGATACACAAGTATTGGTAACCATTTTTTGCCCAACAGAGCGAGCTATGGCGATAGAGCAAGCATTAACCGCTGACTTTATGTTTATGTGGTTTGAACAAAAAGCTCTGGGGGTAGATTTTGTGAATGTGCCTAGTGAGCGCTAAGTAATAGCGCTTTAAATAGGCTAACCCCAATGTTAATATTCCACTAAAGAATATATTACGGATTGATTTATGGCACCAACAGCAAGCAAAGATGTTAAGCAAGCTATTGACGCGCAAAACGCTGCCAAGCTCACAAAGAAAGAGCAGCAGATTCAAAAAGCCATGCAGCAGCAACAAGCAATAATAGACTTATTTACTATAGGTGAGTTTGAAAAGGCACTGTCTGGTGCCAAAAAAATGTTGCTTAAATTCCCGTTATCATCGTTATTACACAATATAGCAGGGGCTTCACATGCTGGCCTGTTGCAGTTTGATGCGGCCATTTTAAGCTATAAAAAAGCCTTAAAGATAGAGCCCGATTCCCCACAAACTTATTACAACATGGCCGCTGCACAAAATGACAAGGGCAGCGTAAAGGCAGCACAAGACAGCTATAAAAAAGCCCTAACGCTTAAGCCAGACTTTGCAGATGCCACTAAAAACTTAGGCAGCCTTTTGCATGACTGCCAAGAATATGCCCAAGCACAAGCCTGTTTTGACAAACTCACAGACAAATATTCTGTAGCCAAGGCCCTAGAGTGTGCTTATAAGCTAGAGCAATATGATGACGTTAATGCACGCATAGACACCATTGCTGTGCAAAACCCATCCAACATTAGAGTAGCGGCGTTTAGCGCCTTTGCATCACACCAGCTTAAGCAGCCAGATCGTTTTCCATTTTGTAAAAAACCAAACGAACTAGTGGCCTTTGGTAACCTAAAAGACCACATGCCTGATGCTGATGCATATATTGCTGCATTATTAGATGAAATGAACAACAAAACCACCACTTGGGAGCCCAAAAACCATGCCACAAAATCGGGCTTTCATACTGCAGGCAACCTCTTTACCAAGCCTAGTGACGCGCTTAAAATATTAGAAGCTATTGTAGAAAAAGAATTAGCCTCATTTTATGAGAAATTTAAACATCTAGGGCATGGTCTTACGCAAAATTGGCCAAAAGAACATCACATCAAATCTTGGTATGTGCGCATGCTAAAAAATGGTCATCAAAGTGCGCACATTCATTCTGCTGGGTGTGTAAGTGGTGTGATTTATCTTAAAACAGTAGAAAACCCCGTCGATAATGAGGGCGCCATTGAGTTTGGCCTACACGGCTATGGCTACCCTATTATAGACGCCAACTACCCACACCAAACGTATCAGCCAAACCCTGGGGATATCATTCTCTTTCCGTCGTCTTTGTTTCACCAAACAGTGCCGGTGTTAAAAGATGTAGAACGCTGTGTGATTGCGTTTGATTTGCGTAAGTAAGTGCGTTGTCTATAGCTCTACAATAGGTCTAAGAATATATTCGCCAAATAAGCGATACAACTAAACATTTATGGTTTACGATGTTTAATATTATTTCAAAATCTTGTAATAGGCGGCTATTTTTGGTTATATATTTGCATAGTTAAGCTGTTCTTTTTTCTAACCATACGCAAAAGCGCATTTAAGGGGCTTTATGATTTATTCAACCACAGATTCTATTCCTAGCAAGGAAATTGAAGAAGTAGTAGGTGTTGTTACCGGTAACGTTGTTCAAGCAAAGCACGTAGGGCGTGACCTAATGGCTGGTTTAAAAAGCATTGTGGGCGGCGAAATACGCGGCTATACGGAAATGCTAACTGAAGCTAGGGATACCGCTGTGCAGCGTTTAGTGGCCAATGCCCATGCAAAGGGCGCAGATGCAGTGGTGGGTATTCGTTTTACTACAAGTAGCATTATGACTGGCTCATCTGAAATTATGGTTTTTGGTACAGCGGTTAAATTTAAACCCACAAAGGATTTACAATGACCAATATTCAACCACACAACGAAGTTTCAACGCCTTTATCTGCCAAAGATGATGCCGCAAAAACAAACGCACTTATCGCTTATTGCTTGATGGCCGTGGGCTTTTTTACCAGCATTTTTTGGCTTGTGGGTGCTGTTTGGGCTATGGTTAAAAAAGGTGATGCTGCAGACACTATTTATGAAGACCATTATACAAACATCATCAAAGTATTTTGGTGGGGCCTTGGCCTTAGCATTATTGGCTTTTTCTTAGCGTTTATAGTGGTAGGCTATTTCATATTGTTTGCTGTGTGGGTGTGGTCGGTGTTTAAGATTGTTAAAGGGCTGGCTAAAATCACTTCAAACAAAGCATACAGTTAATAGCTGCATAACAATATTTTCGAACATAGGGTGAAACCATGGAAGTAGGCGTATTTAACAGAACACACACAGATGCCAAGATCATTCATCGCTCCACCTACAACGTGGTGATCGGTTTAACCCTTATGTGGGGCTTTGCCATAAATTGGCTTATGGTGGTGAATATACCCGTGGCCTCTATAAGCAGCATTAACCCTATCGTCTTTTTTGTTGGTTATTTGGGCTCCTGTTTTTTGGGCATTTATCTTTTTAAGAAATCTGCCAGCCCTATGGTGAGCTTTATTGGGTATAACTTTGTGGTGGTGCCTTTTGGGCTGATTATTAATTTGGTAGTAAGCCAATATAACCCCGACATAGTAGTGCAGGCTATCCGAGTGACTGGCATGGTCACTTTTGTGATGATGGTTTTGGGCTCTATGTACCCTGCATTTTTTAATAAAATATCGGGCGGCCTTACTATTGCTTTGTTTTGTGTGGTGATTGTTGAGCTGATTGAGATATTTATCTTTAATACTCATCATGGCATTTTGGATTGGATAGTGGCGATTATCTTTTGTGGCTATATTGGCTATGATTGGGCTAGAGCCAACGCCATACCCAAAACTTATGATAACGCCATAGACAGTGCGGCTGCGTTGTATATGGACATTATTAATTTGTTTTTGCGCATTGTGCGAATATTGGGTAGAAGGTAGTGCCCACCCGCCGCATACACACCGCAGACACAAACCAAAAGTTGCATCCTTTATACCTGCTGGAACCATAACGGCTCCTGCAGTTTTGTTAATTCATCCTTATACGCTCATTCAGTCTAAATTTAAAAGCGCTACCTTCATCGATTAAGCGACAAAACTTTTTTCGCTTTAGTGTTTTTATTCACGGTTTTGAGCACAAATATTTCTTATCATAAATCCACGGTCCCATTGGTAAAAAACTTCGAGAGTTTCTTTGCTTTTTGCTATTTTTTTGTGATTTTTAACATTGTTTATTCAATTTTCCTACTCTACTGTGCATCCACTTACATTAGATTAGGAAGTTTTCACAAATGAGTTTTACGCAATATCAACAAGCAACTGCTCGTTTACAACGTAGTGAATTAGCAGTGCCAGGCTCTAGCCCCCATATGTTTATTAAAGCATCTGAATCTGCTGCTGATTACATCTTTTTGGATTGTGAAGATGCAGTAGTGCCAGATGACAAACCTCAAGCCCGCAAAAATATCATTGCCGCCCTTAATGATATCGATTGGTCTGGCAAAACCATGTCGGTAAGAATTAATGGGCTGGATACCCATTACGCTTATCGTGATCTTGTGGATATCGTGGAGCAAGCTGGGCACAACTTACACACTATATTAATCCCTAAAGTGGGTACATCTGAAGATGTATACGCTGTAGATATGTTGCTTACTCAAATTGAAAAAGCCTGTGGCATTAAACACAAAATAGGTATTGAGTGCTTAATAGAAACTGCCTTAGGTGGTGCTAATGTAATGTCTATCGCTCAGGCTAGCCCTAGGCTTGAAGCCTTGCATTTTGGCGTAGCTGATTATGCAGCCAGCATGCGGGCACGCACCACTAATATTGGTGGCCTAAACCCGCTATACAACTGCGCAGGCGCCATAGGCGACCAGTGGCACACCGCTTTGGTGCAAATTGCTACAGCATGTCGCGCTTTTGGTTTGCGTGCTATTGATGGCCCCTTTGGCGATTTTAGTGACCCTGAAGGCTATCGTGCTGCTGCTCATCGCGCTGCCGCTTTAGGCTATGAAGGCAAGTGGGCCATACACCCTTCACAAATCGCCCTAGCCAATGAAGCCATGTCTCCTCCTGAAAGTGAAGTAGCTCGTGCTAAAGCCATTTTGGCAGCTTTAAAACAAGCCGCCAAAGAAGGCAAAGGTGCAGCACAGCTAGATGGAAAGATGATTGATATCGCATCAGAAAGAATGGCTCGGTGCATTATTGAACAAGCCGATATTATTGCTGCAAAAGCAATCAGCTAAACAACGTTGTTTAATAGTGGGAGAACAATATGAATATTCATGAGTATCAAGCAAAAGCACTTTTAGCCGAATATGGCGTACCCATTCCTATAGGTAATTTAGCTTATAGCCCAGAGCAAGCCACCTATAGAGCGATAGAAATAGGTGGGGATAGCTGGCTAGTAAAGGCACAAGTTCATTCGGGTGCACGAGGCAAAGCAGGGGGCATTAAATTTTGCTCTAAGTATGACGAAGTAGGCAAAGCGGCTGATGAGCTACTTGGTGCCAAGCTAGTCACCCATCAAACAGGGCCAGAGGGTAAGATCTGCTACCGATTGTATGTAGAAGCCGCCTGTAATATAGAGAGAGAGCTTTATCTTGCGTTTGTGCTTGATCGGGCAAGAGAGTGTATTACGGTCATCGCCTCTGTAGAAGGCGGCATGGACATTGAAACTTTGGCAGAACAAAGGCCTGAATCTATTTTTCGCTTTGAAGTGGAGCCTGCAGTAGGCCTGCAAACGTTTCAAACTAGGGAAATAGCGTTCGCCTTGGGTTTGGATAAAAATCAAATACGCCAAATGTCACAGCTGTTATTAGGTTGCTATCAAGCCATGACAGAATTGGACTCTAGCATGCTAGAAATCAACCCCTTGGCAGTAACCAAAGAAGGCCAACTTCAGGCTTTGGATGCCAAGATGGAGTTTGACGACAATGCGCTATTTCGCCACCCAAGGGTGTCGGAGCTGCGGGATAAGTCTCAAGAAGAAGTGCGCGAAATGAGAGCTTATGATCGTGGTTTAAGCTATGTAGGTTTGGATGGCAATATCGGCTGCATTATCAATGGCGCAGGTTTGGCCATGGCCACCATGGACATGATTAACTATGCCGGTGGTGCACCTGCTAACTTTTTAGATATTGGAGGCGGCGCATCTCCTGAGCGGGTGGTAAAAGCTTTTCAGCTGGTGCTTTCAGATGAGAGTGTAGAAGCTATTTTAGTGAATATTTTTGCAGGCATTAATCGCTGCGACTGGATCGCTGAAGGTGTAGTTTTGGCCATGCAAAAAATAGATATTAAGGTGCCCTTGATCGTTAGGTTATCAGGCACAAATGTTGAGAAAGGCAGGCAAGTGATATTGGACAGTGGGTTACCTATTATACTGGCAGACTCTCTTTTTGAAGCGGCTGAAAAATCGGTCAATCAGTGCAACAAGCAAACAAAAATTGCTAAGGGAGAGTCATAATGTCTATTCATATTAACGAACATACAAAAATTTTGATTCAGGGCTTTACTGGAAAAATTGGCACCTTTCATGCTCAGGAAATGATTCAATATGGCGCTAATGTTGTAGGCGGCGTCACGCCTGGTAAAGGGGGCTCCATGCATCTTGGCCTACCTGTTTATAATTCCATGAAAGACGCTGTAAAACACACAGGTGCCACTGCAAGTATTATATTTGTACCCCCACCTTTTGCCGCTGACAGCATTATGGAAGCGGCTGATGCGGGTATATCTTTTTGTGTGAACATCACTGATGGCATACCTACTTTGGATATGATTACAGTTAAGCGTTATATGCGCAGATATAAAAAAGATCAGCGTATGGTGCTCACAGGCCCCAACTGTGCAGGCACCATTAGCCCAGGTAAAAGCATGATGGGCATTATGCCAGGGCATATTTACCTACCTGGCAATGTAGGCATCATCGGCCGTTCTGGCACTTTAGGCTATGAGGCCGCCTCACAAATGAAATCACTAGGTATTGGTGTATCCACAAGTGTGGGCATTGGCGGTGACGTGGTTAATGGCAGTTCATTCAAAGATCATTTAGAGTTTTTTGAGCAAGATCCAAACACGCACGCTGTGATTATTATTGGTGAAATAGGTGGGTCTCAAGAGGTGAAGGCCGCATTATGGGCAAAAGATAATATGACCAAACCGCTTGTGGGTTATATTGCAGGCTTAACAGCGCCCAAAGGCAAACGTATGGGGCATGCTGGCGCCATTATTAATACTGTTGGCGAAAGTGCGGTAGAAAAAGTGGCGGCCTTAAAAGCATGTGGTGTCACTGTAGTGCCTCACCCTTCAGCCTTTGGCACAACCATGCAAGAAGTGCTTAATAATATGCCACCACTAAACCCTTAAAGAGGGTTTTATGGTGCTACCTGTTGTCTATGTGTAGGTTTTGGAGCGCTGAACCTGCAATAGCGCAATAGCGCAATAGGTAGCATTGGCAATGCACAGTGAGTTTAACGATAGTTCTACTGTAAGGTTCTACGCTGGGCTCTAGGGTTGCGCAAACATATGGGTTAACTTATTGAAAATTATATAATAATATTTAAGAATTGGCGCGCCAGGAGGGTGACTTAAACACTAATAATTAAACTATTAAATAAGTAAATCAATAAGTTACAAAACAGTGCTAATGACAATGTACAACTGTAGGGTACTACGGGAGGCGCTACGGTCAAGGGTCATTGCCCAACCTTGCACTTTTCAATCAAGGAAAAATACCCTTACCAACATTCGTAATTAATTTTTTGGCTTGAGAGTTCACTTTACTTATTTTTATGGAAATCGCTCTCGTGTTTTCCTCCGCTGAAATTTCTCCTTGCATACCACCTGTTCCAGCCACGCTTGATGTTTCTACTGTAATACGCAGTTTTTTTGCAACAAGCGCATTATCAAACCGCTTGCCTTGCTGTTCCCATTCTTGTCTTTGTTTATAGACTGCGAGTTGTAATTTTACGCTTGCTGGTTGCGCTGCTGTGCGCGCTATATAAAGCGCCTGTGATGACTTTAGTGAGCGCGCATCTTTACCTTGCTTGCCTTCGTGTATCGCCTCAATGCGTCGTTTAATCATCTTCATTAGTTTTACACGAGTTACATCTAACGGTATGGATATGAGCGCTTGGGTTGGGTCATCAATTGCGTTCTGTGCATCGTCTGCATCCGTGACTAGTCGCATGCCTTTTTTAAGTAATGGTTCTGCAAACAAGTAAGCACCTCTAACCTCACCATTCACTAATGTATGCCACCAATCTACAAAAGCGATTTGTGGTTTTCCTTCATATCGCACATCGCCAAAGTCTTTGTATAACGCTGACATTGGACCAGTGCCGCCGTTATTGCAGCACTCTATATAGTCATCGTTGAGCGTGAGTGCATACCACCACCAGTAATATTGTGATGACTCACAACCACCTAATGATGCCTTTGGATTGTTAAGCGAACCTATCTTTGGTCGCTGCAAAATAAAATATCTTCTGCCTGTTTCCATTGTTTCCTATAACCCCTTTTACCGACTTTGGAGCGAATCCGTATTGCGCCATTAATGAGAAAATACACTTGTTGTTTGAGTTAATGAACGACAAAAAAACCAATTAAATAAAGTGAGAAAAAATGATTAATGAAGTGTTTCCTATAACCCCTTTTACCGACTTTGGAGCGAATCAGTATTGCACTATTAATGAGAAAATACACTTGTTGTTTGAGTTAACGAACGACAAAAAAACTAATTAAATCAATTAAATATAGCGAGAATATTATTATGAATAACATCATTCAGTTTCCAACCACTTTAACTTTAATCACCACAAATAACCCGCAGAAAAAGCGACTCATTCACCAAACATTTAACCGTGCATACTCAGGTCCTGTAGATACAGAAGCAGCATCACACTGCATTAACAATCCCATTTTTACTTATTGCATCGGCATTATTGACAAGATGGAGGTTGGTTATCTGGTTACTAGGCTTCATCTTCAATCTGCTATTAAGCCGAAATGCCATTCATTCAAATACTGCGAACTTGCCGTCGTCAAAGAAAAGTACCGTAGCAATGGTGCTCTCAAGAAAATGTTGAAAATGGCAATTATAGAGCACGGAATAAAAGGGATTGAGTTAACGAAAGTGCGTGCAGAAGAGTATAGAAACTACTATGCCAGTTTGGGGTTTACTCAATGGATAAATCTTAAGTCAGGTTTAGTCATTGTAGCGAATCCTAGTGTTTTGAAGAACACAAATGCTACACAAAAAGCGCCTGTAACAATGCCTCTTGCAGCGTAATCAAAACTTTAACCCATTATTAAATTAAATACATTTAAAAAAATCAAAGGAATAGAAATTATGTTTAAAACAATTACAGTAAAAAATCTATTGATTGCTAATCGCAACTCTCAAGCAAACAACTATGCTCGCACAGTCAATAATGACGCCTTCATAAAGCACGCAAGAAATAAAAACAAAAGCGGCAAAATGCGAGCGATGAATCTCAATCTTCTTGTTGAGAAAGAATACGCTTGTGTCACCGAAGTCGGTCACATCGTTCGCTTAACGGTTCGCTGTAGTAACGACTTAATAAGATGCTCAATTGATATCTCACACGACGACTACGACAAGTATGTTAGCGAGATTGATAGTCACTTGCACGCTCAAGCGTTGGTTGGGTATTTTGCACAGTATTAGCATTGGAATAAGACTTATGAATATTGAAGACAAGAAAAAAGACGCACAAGCGTCTTTTTTTGTATCTGCTTTTCGGTTACAACCGATTTACAACACAAAGTTATCATAGGTTTTGTTGATATCTTCCTGTTCCAGTCCAATATATTTCATCGTCACTGCGGGACAACTATGGTTCAAAACACGAGCAATGACTTCTAGTGGAACTCCTGCATTCCACATAGCGTAACCGCGTGTCTTGCGCATTGAGTGCGTACCCAAATGAACTCCAATGATTTCGCCAACTTCTGCAAACTTGCGAGCAACAGTTTCGCGTGTGATTGGTTTTAACAGACTCTTTGCACGATTTCCTACAGACTGAAATAGGTAGTTGTCGTTTGGGTTCAAGTCTTGGCGCTGTTTAACGATAGTCTGCACCTTTTCGTTCAATTTGATGATGCGAGTTTTACCCGTCTTGCCTTCAATGACAGTGATTGTTTCCCCACCAGCAAAGTCCTCGTAGGTGAGATTGAGCAAGTCACTAATACGCAATGCAAGATTTAATCCTAATTGCCAGATATCGCGATACGTTTCGTTTCCATGCTTTTCCAACATATGACTGACAACTGCAATTTGCTCTGTTGTTTTAACTGCTGCGACTGATTTCATTGGATTATTCCTTAATCACACAAATATCTTATAAGTTATATTATGTGAGGTAGGACGCTGGGTCAACGGCTATCTAGGATAGGCGCTAGGATAGATAGATCACACAACTATATTCTGTGACCAAGAAACCAAAATCGCTGTTTTAAACTCGTTTTAGCACCATTACTTTTGAAATGCATAAATACAATATACAAACTGAAACACAAAGGTTGGCACGCCGAAAATAATTGTGCTGCTGAAACTTGCTAAAACGACAAGGGACGCAAACAGATTATTCAGTTATCTGCTCATCGCACATTCATAAGGCTTAATGTAAGTAATCTGGATGACCTTAAAAACGACACCTGTTAACAGGTAGTAACGTTAGCGATGTAGGACAGGTTGGTCAGGCTTAAGATGCTTGAATACAGTTAAATAAATAATTTATTTAATTAAAGTGAGTGGGACGTCACGCTCTTCGGAGTAACCCACAAAGTCGCAAACAAAATGATGCCTGCATACATCGTTTGTGACTTGCGTAAGACGGCACATAATCGGTGATAGCAAAACCTACCGGTCCTGAGAAGGTTGTGTCTATGTAGATATTGGAAACTTCAAAGAAAGTAAGCAATAGGTTGCGTCATAGGCGGCGTGACCTATTGTGGCTTAAAGAAAGACTTTAACTTTAATCATCATTACCAACATTGATTAAAAAAAATGACCAACACTAATAAATATAAAAAATAAGACAGTGCTGTATGTGAGCAGGATTACTGCGAAACATTAAGTGCTGGCTTTATCCGCAGAGCGGATATTCACGAGACAACAAGGAGAACAACAAAATGACATTTACAGAGGAACTGTACGCAAAAATAAGTAACCTATATGTAGGAATGACCGTGAGAGGTTTTTCCGAGTTATGTGGAAAATCCCCAAGTTATTATGGAAGTATTAAATCTCAAAATCTTGAGTTATCTACGAGCGGCATTGCACATTTGATGGAAGAACTAGAGCAGCGAAAGATGGTAGTACCCGCATCAACCCAATTCATTACCCAGTTAAGCAACATACAGCGCTTCATTGCAGATGAGATTGCGCAAAGGCATCACAAATGCAGTGAGAACCAAAACTTAAAGATACGGCATATGTTGCTAGAGGCAGTGAGTAATTTAGCAGACAGAGAACTTGATAACAGAACCCCAACACCTGTTTTCATAGGATTAAATTAAAGCGGCAAATAAAGAGTGTAAATGCATCAAATCGGACCTACCCAACACGGTAATGAGAACGCTCCAACTATAGGTTGCAGCGTTGCTCTATTCTATTGTGTGTGAGAAAAACCGTGCACTCTTGCACCGATATAACCAACATTAAAGTAAAGGAGAAATGAACAATGAGATTAAAGGATTTAGAAGAGGAGGCTTATAGTCCAGAGGACTATGAACAAATTAAGGCAAAACAGGAAAGGGAACGCAAAGACAAACAGAAGAAATCTGACCGAGTGAAACGGGAAAGGGAGCAGTTGCAGCGAGCACAACAAAAGGTCCAGCAGCAGCGAAGTGATGTTGTGCGTGCGGCATCCAATTAACCAAAAAAGCACATCTAATGTGCCTTTATAGTGCCTTAAATAATGATTAATTTAGCCGAAAAATTATCTAAACTGACGGTCGGTCTAGATCGGTAAAAATTAAACCCTGTCTATATGCCCAACTCTCTTTAGAAGATGCTGACTACCATTTTGTCAGATGCAAAATCACTATATCTCCGTCAGATAAAGCGCCAGTCAGAAATCCAGTGCCAGTCACACCACGAAACGTAGTCTCTTCTAACGGCTGATCAAACCAGAACTTTAGTGTACCAATCGCTGTAATTACGCCTTCATCGATTTGAAATTTCATCGTTTCACGCTGTTGTTGAGTAGGGAGGTCCCAAATGTATTTCGATTCGTGTGTAATGATCCCATTGAGCACTGTTAACTTATCTATTGGTCTGCTTTCAATGTGTCCATCAAAAGCACTAATCACAAAATAGTTCAGAGCATACTCACCATCAGTTAGTGCAGCATCACCTAAAGAACCATCTAGACGTATCGCATCCTCAAGAGACCCTTCCCATTTGATACTTTTTAGCCAAGAGGCTAATCCTTCTATGGTATGTGCTTGATGATTGCCTAGAGATATTGAAGTGGTCGCATCACTTTTCTCTTTGGTGTTAGCCTCATATAGTTTATACGGTTCAATGGCATGAAAACTTGAGAGCACCTGTATATGTTGTTCTCTATCGTCCAACTTCACATAGTTTTGATCTCTCAGACTCTGTAGGTCTGGACGATAGGTATCAACATACCGGGCCATTTCTCTAACCAGAGTTTTTAAGTTGGTACCTGCCAAGTCCAAAGCCTCTTCACTTGACCACGTCAGAAACTCCCTAGTAGAGACACCTTTATAGGTCGATCTCTGTGTTTTTGCATATTTCCAAATCAGTTTGTGATCTTG
>Ga0308004_10000451_pt1 | contig 19315 bp, 21 predicted proteins | sample Neamet38_FD_203156 | JGI IMG/M metagenome (GOLD analysis project Ga0308004, IMG submission 203156) | Marine microbial communities from water near the shore, Antarctic Ocean - #38 | ecosystem: Environmental > Aquatic > Marine > Unclassified | place: Southern Ocean | collected 2014-06-06 | reverse complement strand
TGAATGAACCCCCAGGAGCTAGAGCAAGAGTTGCCTTAACTGGTTTAACAGTAGCTGAATATTTTAGAGATCAAGAAGGTCAAGATGTACTTTTCTTTGTTGATAATATTTTCAGATTCACGCAAGCAGGTTCAGAGGTTTCTGCATTATTGGGAAGAATTCCATCAGCAGTTGGATATCAGCCAACACTTGCAACGGATATGGGAAATCTTCAAGAAAGAATTACTACAACAAATAAAGGATCAATAACATCAGTACAAGCGATCTATGTACCAGCGGATGACTTAACCGACCCAGCGCCTGCCACATCTTTTGCTCACTTAGATGCAACAACTGTATTATCTAGGCAGATAGCAGAAATCGGAATTTATCCAGCAGTAGATCCTCTAGACTCAACTTCTAGGATTTTAGATCCAAGAATAGTTGGAGATGAACACTATAGAGTTGCTAGAGAAGTTCAAAAGATTCTTCAAACCTATAAATCTCTTCAAGATATTATTGCAATTTTAGGAATGGATGAACTTTCTGAAGAAGATAAATTAACAGTAGCTAGAGCTAGAAGAATTCAAAGATTCTTATCACAACCTTTCTTTGTTGCAGAGGTATTTACAGGTGCACCTGGAAAATTAGTAGATTTAGAATCTACGATCAAGGGCTTTGCTGCAATTTGTAACGGTGAGTATGATCACCTACCGGAAGCTGCTTTTTATATGGTTGGTACAATTGAAGAAGCTATAGAAAAAGCTGAAAAAATGGCGAAAGAAGCTGCCGCATAATGAGTGAAGAGTTTAAAGTTGAAATAGTAAACCCTGAACAATCTTTTCTAATAAAAGAAGATGTAACAGAAGTTGTTGTTCCATCTTTTGAAGGAGAGATGGGAATTTTAAAAGATCATATTTCCATCATTTCATTTTTAAAACCTGGTTTGATTAAAATTTTTTCTAAATCAGGGGAAGATGAATATTACATTGAAGATGGAATTGTTGAATTTAAGAATAATAGTTTATCAGTTTTAACTAGTTCTATTTTTAATATTAAAGATTTTGATAAAGGTAAAATCAATAAACTTCTAAAGGAAGCAGAAGAAAGTTCAAAAAGTAATGAAATTTCAGATCAAAAAAAATATTTAGTTGATCAAAAAATAGAAGTTCTAAAAACTATAAATTAGTAATTTTTTTAGGTCTGCTTTAACACTTTCGTAAACGTGTAATTTAAAATCAACAACACAATCAAGTATATTATCAATCTCAATCCACTTCCACTCACAAAACTCAGGGTTTTTAGTTTTAATATTAATGTCACTATCTTTGCCTAAAAATCTCATTACAAACCATTTTTGCTCTTGGCCTCTGTATTTACCATTCCAAATAATACCCACTAAGCTTTTAGGTAATTCATAAGCAATTAGTCCATCAAGTTCTTTGATTAGTTTAACCTTTTTAATACTGGTTTCTTCCTCTAACTCCCTATAAGCAGCTGTTAGATATCCCTCACCTTCGTCCACTCCACCTTGGGGCATTTGCCAAAAATTTTTTTGATTATCTATTCTTTGTGCAACAAAGATCTTATTGTCTTCGTTTAATAGAGCAATACCAACTCCTCTTCTAAGGGGCAAATCTGTATTATCATTAACCATTTATCCGTTGAATAGCTTTAAAGCAAATTCTAATTGATTATCAGTCTCAGTATTAATTTTAAAACTATCAGAATCTTCAATAATTTCTATGTCTGGTGTTACTCCTACTTTAGATATCGATTTCCCTGAAGGGAGATAATACTTTGCGATTGTTAGTCTAATAGCACCTCGATTTTTAAGCGGGATGATCGATTGAACCGATCCTTTTCCATAACTGTTTTCTCCCAGTATAATTGCTCTTTTATGATCTTTTAGTGCACCAGCAACTATTTCAGATGCTGAAGCGGAACCGTAGTTAATTAATACAATTAATGTTTTGCCATTAGTTAAGTCACCTTTTTTAGCAAACCATTTTCTATTCTCTGAAGCCCGTCTACTTTTAGTTGATACAATTTCACCATTTTCTAGAAAAAAATCTGAAATTTTAATAGCTTGAGAAAGTAGGCCACCAGGATTATTTCTTAGATCTAAAATAAATCCCTTTAAGTTTTTATTTTTATTAAATTTTTTAATTTTTTCTTTTATTTGTTGGCTACTATTTTCATTAAAAGAGGTTAGTCTAATGTACCCAATGTTATCATCTAACAATTTGAACTTGACTGATTGAACTTCGATAATTTCTCTTGATATATTAAAAATTAGAGCTTTTTTTTGCCCTCTTCTTCTAACTGTTATTTCAACACTAGAACCAACAGGTCCTCTCATTAAATCAACAGCATCCATTAATGATTTTCCTTGAACCTGTACATCGTTAATTTTAACAATATAGTCTCCTGCCTTTAAACCAGCTCTTGATGCTGGAGTATTGTCAATTGGAGAAATTACCTTTATAACACCAGCTTCCATACCAACCTCAATACCAAGGCCACCAAATTCTCCACTTGTTTCAGTTTGCATACTTTCAAAACTTTCAGGTGACATGTAAGCCGAGTAAGGGTCAAGAGATTGCAATAAACCATTTATGGCAGAGTCCATACTTTTAGATTGATCTACCTCATCAACATATTCTTTATTAATTTTTTCAAGTACTTCACCAAACAGATCTATTTTTTTATAAATATCACTATTTTCTGAAGAACTTTTTTCAAATAATAATAGCGAGAGGATTAAAGAAATAAATATTTTTTTAATCATATTAAATCATCAACTTTTCTTTGGGAATTACCTCGGACCAAATTTTTTCAAGTTCATAAAATTTTCTTTTATCTGGATGAAAAATATGGACAATTAAATCTATACCATCTACTAATTTCCAATCTAAACTTTCTTTTCCTTCAATCTTTGAATTTTTAACTCCATTAGATCTTAATTTTTCTAGTACTTGTTCTGACAAAGCCTGAATATGTCTTGAAGAAGTTCCACTTGCTATAATCATGTAGTCTGCCATTGAACTTTTATTTTTAAGATCAATTGAAATTATGTCTAAAGCCTTATTGGAATCAAGATCTTTTAATATAATTTTTTTAAGATCATTATTTTTATCCATCAGTTGTTTTAACCTTATCAAAGTTTTCTTAATTGAGAAGATGAAATATTAACTTTTTTAAAATTAATGAATGTCAATTTTTTATTTGAATCATTAAAAGTAACTGACTTTAAAGATTTGGCCTTATAGCCCATGCGGTCAAACACTAAAATATTACATATTTTAATAATAGACTTCCATTTGTACCACTTATGAAAATTTATAAGGTTATCAGCACCCATAATGAAATATATCTTAAATTTTTTATCTTTATTTATGTGTTTAATTAAATCAATAGTCCTGTTAGATTTTATTTTATTTTCATAAAACTTTACTTTAATAAAATTATTTTTATCTATTAGCTTTTTTGCAAATTGAGTTCTAATTCTTAAGCTCGACTTGCTTTCACCTTTAAAAGGATTTTTTTTTGTAATGGCCCAAATAATATTTTTTAATTCAAATCTCTTTTTTGCTTGTTTAGATATTTCTAAGTGTCCTTTATGTGCAGGATCAAATGTGCCTCCTAAAATACCAATTTTTATTTTAGTATGTTTCAATTTATTTTCTGGTTTTGCCATTGCTAACGACTTCATATTTATAAGAAACTAGTTGTGCTAAACCAACGGGTCCTCTAGGGGGGAGTGTATTTGTCGAAATACCAATTTCACCGCCAAAACCAAATTCACCACCATCAGCAAATTGAGTAGATGTATTATGCATTGCTATAGAACTTTTTATATTTTTTAAAAACTTCTTAGCTGTTGTTTTATTTTTCGTAATTATAGCATCTGTATGCATGGTTCCATATTTGTTAATATGATTAATTGCTTCTTCACAACTCTTAACAGTTTTTACCGATACAGTGGCAGCCAAGTATTCTGTCGACCAATCCTTTTCTCGCACAGAATAAATTTTTCCTTTGTAATGCCTCTTTATATTGAGGTCTCCATAAATTTTACAATTATTCTCTTCTAGTTTTTTTAGAAGAGGATTACAAAACTTCTTTACAATATTTTGATGAAGTAAAATTGTTTCAGTAGCTCCACAAATACTAGTATTTCTTAATTTGGCATTATAAATAATATTAATAGCCATTTCTAAATTGGCATCTTTATCAACATACGTATGACAAAGCCCCTCTAAATGTCCAATGATTGGAACCTTAGATAAATTCTGGACTTTCTTTACTAAATTTTTTCCTCCACGAGGTATAATTACATCAATATAATCTTTCATTTTTGAAAGCATAAAATCTACGATTTTTCTATTTTTAGAATCTACAAACTGAATAAAGTTTTTATTTATTTTATTTTTTTTTAGAGCCATGCGAAATAATTTTACTAAAATTTTATTTGTATTGGAAGCTTCTGAGCCACCTTTCAAAATTACTGAATTTCCTGATTTAAAACACAAAGCAGCAACATCTGATGTTACATTAGGTCTACTCTCATATATAACTCCGATGACCCCAATAGGTATTGATACTCTGTTAATTTGTAGTCCGTTGGGTCTACTCCATTTTTCAAGGCTGTTATCAACTGGATCTTTCAAATTTGAAATTTTTTTTATAGAATTTTTTATGTAGGTTAGTTTTTTTTGATCAACATGAAGTCTTTCGATTAAATTATTCTTTAACCTTTTTTTTGATGCATTTGCGATATCTTTGTTATTTGCTTTGAGTATGGATTCTTCTTCTTTATGAAGTAATGAGGCGTATTCATTTAAAACTCTATTTTTAGTTTTAGTGTTAACTCTTTGAAGGAATGCTTTTTTTGCGTTTAGCCCTATTAAATTCATATATCGACTCATTTTATACCTCTACCATATCATCTTTGTGTATAACCTCAGACTTTGTAACGTAACCTAATATTTTTTCTATTTCTTTTGAATGATGCCCCATAATCTTTAATATTTCATCAGATGAAAAAGAGCTTAGACCTCTTGCACATTCAGAGTTTTGTTTATTCAAAACTTTTATATGATCACCCTTTTCAAATTTACCAGATACTTTTTTGATACCAGCTGCTAATAGACTTTTGCCATTAGAAAGTGCTTGTCTAGCACCATCATCAATAACAATTTCTCCTTTAGGCGAAACAGAACTAATGATCCATTTTTTTCTTGCATCCAATTTTGATACTTTAGATAAAAACCAGGTGCAGTTATTATTATCAATTATTTTTTTTATAGGTCTTATTGATAAGCCGTTTGCGATTACCATCTGACAACCAGATAATTGGCAGATCTTTGCAGCATCAATTTTAGTTTTCATTCCACCCGTACCATGTTCACTAATGCTTTTGGTTGCTATTTTTTCTATGTCTTTATTAATATTACTTATTTCTTTTAAAAGTTTAGCATTTTTATAGATCTTTGGATTTTGAGTATAAAGACCATCCACATCAGAAAGTAATATTAATGTGTCAGCACTGGATATTTGTGCAACTCTAGAGGCCAATCTATCGTTATCACCATATTTAATTTCTGAAGTTGCTGTGGTGTCATTTTCATTTACAATTGGAACAAAACCCAATTGAAATAAATTATCAAAAGTTCTTTTAGCATTTAAAGCACGTCGTCTTTGCTCGGTGTCTTCCAATGTAAGTAAAATTTGAGATATATTAATTTTTTGTGAACCAAATATTTCAGAAAATAAATTCATAAGTTCAATTTGACCAATTGATGCTACTGCCTGGCTTTTGTCAATTTTAAGGTTTTTTTTACTTAAATTAAGTTTTTTGCAACCCATCGCTATTGCACCAGAGCTTACAATAATTATCTTTTTATTCTTTTTTATTAGTTCTCGAATATCTTTAGCAAACTCAGTGAGCCATTTTTTTCTAATTTTTTTATTTTTATCTATTAGTAAAGATGAGCCTATTTTAATTACAATTATTTTAGAGCCATCAAGATACATATGAGAGTAATTTAGCTTTAACCTTTGATATAGAATCTTTTTCTAGTGTTGAGAGGGTTATTACTTCGGAGTCTTTATCTTTGGAAAAGCTTTTCACAATTTTTTTTATCTCATCCTTATCCAATAAATCAGTTTTATTTAATACAATTATTTCTTTTTTATCAAGTATTTTTTTACTGTAGCTTCCAAGCTCCTTTTTAACTTGTCGATATGCATTTTCAATATTTTCATCAGTAATATCTATTAAGTGCATTAAAGTCTTACATCTTTCTATATGTTTTAAGAATTGAATCCCAAGTCCAATTCCTTCATGAGCACCTTCAACTAGCCCAGGAATGTCAGCTAATGTTATTTCTTTATCGTCATAACTGGCAACACCAAGATTAGGATTTAAAGTTGTAAACTTATAATTTGCTATTTTGGGTGTGGCGTTTGTGATAGCTGCTAATAAACTTGATTTACCTGCATTAGGTAATCCCACTATACCTACATCTGCAATAGTTTTTAACTGAAGCCAAATTACATACTCTTCACCTGCCGAACCTTTAGTAAACTTTTTTGGTGCCCTGTTAGTAGAGCTTTTAAATCTTGTATTACCGAGGCCACCTTTGCCACCATTTGCTACAATAAATTTTTCACCTTCTTTTTTAAAATCAAAAATTAAAGTTTTATTATCTTCTTCAAGAACTTGTGTACCTATTGGAACCTTTAAAAATAAATCTTCACCACCGTGACCAGTTCTATTTTGTCCAGAACCATTTACTCCTCTTCCAGCTTTGTGGTGTTGTTGAAATCTATAATCGATAAGTGTATTTAAATTTCTTTCTGATCTTAAAAATATAGTTCCACCTTTACCACCATCACCACCATCAGGTCCGCCGTACTCAATAAATTTTTCTCTGCGGAAACTAGGAGACCCATGACCTCCATTGCCAGCCTTTACATAAATTTTAACTTGATCTAGAAACTTCATAATACAACTGTTATTTTTAAGTTGTACTACTAATTGGGTTTTACTGAAACGAATGTTCTGTCTGATTTACCTTTTTTAAAGACTACTTTTCCTTCAATGACAGAAAAAATTGAATGATCTTTACCCATTCCTACATTTTCACCAGGAAATATTTTTGTGCCTCTTTGTCTGACGATAATATTTCCAGGAATTACTACTTCACCGCCATATTTTTTGACGCCAAGTCTACGACCTGCACTATCTCGTCCATTTCTTGATGAGCCACCTGCTTTTTTTGTTGCCATAATCTATCTAATTATTTATTTGCTATTTTAGCTTCTACTTTTTTAGTAGTTATTTTAACTTCTACTTTTTTGGCTGTATTTTTTTTACCTTCTAGAACTTTTACTTTTTCAATTTTTTTTGTTGGTTTAACCATTTTTTCAGCTTCAGATAAAACTTTTCCATCTTTTGAAAAAATTTTGGTAATTCTTATTAATGAATATTGCTGTCTATGACCATTTTTTCTTCTTGAATTCTGCCTTCTTCTTTTCTTAAATATTAATATTGTTCTATTTTTGCCATTTTCAACGAGATCAGCTTGAACTTTTGCACCCTCAACTGTGGGCGAGCCAACTTCTATCGTTTTATCATCTCCATATGCAAGAATTTCTTTGAATTCTATTTTAGTTTCAATTTTAGAACCCTCTAATCTTTCAATTTTAAGAATTTCTCCAGCCTTTACTTTGTACTGTTTTCCACCGGTTTGTATGATTGCGTATGACATTGTTTAATCTTTTTTTATAAACAGCAATATAGTCAGAGGCCTATTATAGTCAAGTCCGAATAAGCTAGAAATTATCCTTTAAATCCCTCAATTTTGAAAAGCTCTCTACATTGTTTGACCTAAGAAAAATATTACACTCTAATTCATCCTTAATAGTTGATGGAATTGTTGGCTTTCCATCTTTTAATTTTAATTCTATATCTTTTATTTTAGCTTTTAGTTTTTCATTATCTTTATCGTAAGCTATACAAAACTTAGAATTTTGTTTAGTATATTCGTGTCCACAAAAAATTTTCGTACTCTGAGGCAATTCTTTTAATTTCATTAAAGAGTTAAACATTTGAGAGTATGTTCCTTCAAATATCTTACCACAACCTAATGAAAAAAGAGTGTCTCCAGTAAAAATTGATTCTTCTTTATAAAAATAAAAACATATATGACCAAGGGTATGTCCAGGAACATATATTGCTTTTGCTTCAAAATTTTCATATTTCCAAGTTTCTTGATCATTAATCAAGATATCTATTCCAGGAATTCTTTCTTGGTCGCCTTTATACCCAACAATACTTGCACCATACTTTTCTTTTAATTTCTGGTTTCCACCTACATGGTCATAATGATGATGTGTATTTAATATAAATTTTAATTTAATATTATTATTATCTAAATATTTAATAACAGGGTCAGCTTCACTAGGATCAATTACACAAGCAATATTTTTTTTATCATCAATTACCAAGTAAGAGTAGTTATCTTTTAGACAGGGTATTATTTTGATCTCCATCTATTTTTCTATTAAAAAAATTCCAAGTACAGCTGTTAAGTTTTTTAAAGTTAAATTTGTATTGGTTATTTTTGATGATCTTAAATTATGAAGAGCAATAGAATTAAATAAATTAATATCTCTTTTTTTACAAAAATTAAAAAAATCCTGAATTGTACACATATGTAAATTTGGTGTATTATACCATTCATCAGGTAAAGTACTTGTGATAGGCATAGTTCCCTTAATTAATAGATGTAATCTAACTTTCCAGTAACCAAAATTAGGTATCGTGACAATTGCTTTTTTTCCAACTCTTAATAGCTCTGATATAACTTTTTCGGGATTAAGAAAAGCCTGTAATGTTTGACTTAAAATCACAAAATCAAAAGATCCATCAGGAAATTGAGAAAGGTCTTTTTCAGCATCTCCTTCAATTACAGTTAAACCTTTACCAATACATTGTTGAACATTATTTTTTGAAATTTCAATTCCTCTTATATCTAATTTTTTATAATTTTTTAAAAACTCCATTAACGTACCATCACCACAACCAACATCTAAAACCCTTGTGTTTGATTCTATAAGGTCTGCAATTATTTTAAATTCCTTTTTCATTATTTATTATTTTGGTAGGAGGTATTAATATAGTCTTTTAAAGTATCTAGAAAGCTAGAAGTATTTAATAGAAAAGAATCGTGCCCCTTATCAGATTCAATCTCGACAAACCCAACATCTGCTCCTATTGCATTTAAAGCTATAACAATTTCTTTATTTTCAGAAGTTGGATAAAGCCAATCTGAAGTAAATGATATAATAAGGAATTTAGTTTTGGTACCCGTAAATGCCTTGGATAAATTTCCATTGTGCTGTTTGATTAAATCAAAATAATCCATTGCTCTTGTGATATAAAGATAACTATTAGCATCAAATCTGTCTACAAATACAGATCCCTGATGTCTCAGATAGCTTTCTATTTGAAAATCTGCATCAAAACTAAATTTTAAGTCATCTCGTTCTTGTAATTTTCTCCCAAACTTTTCTTGTAGACCATTCTTAGATAAATAAGTTATGTGAGCAGCCATTCTAGCAACAGATAAACCTTTGTTAGGATTTTTGTTTTGATTAGAGTAGTCCCCATTTACCCAATTTGTGTCAGCCATAATAGATTGTCTTCCAAGTTCATTGAAAGCAATATTTTGTGCTGAATGATTTGAGGTAGTAGCAATTGGAATCGCCACATTTGCTTTGTTGGGAAAGTTACTTACAAATTGAAGAACCTGCATACCACCCATCGACCCACCTATAACTGCAAATAGTTTTTTAATTTTAAAAAATTCTAAAAGGTTGTATTGTGCATTTACCATATCATTTATTGTAATAATAGGAAAAGTAGTTCCATAAACCTTGTTTGTTTTGGGGTTAGTATTGCTTGGACCAAAAGAACCTAAACATCCACCAATTACATTTGCACAAATAATGAAATATTTATTTGTATCTATGGCTTTATCTGAGCCTACGGCATAAGACCACCAACCATCTTTTTTTGTTATTGGATTTATTCCTGATACAAACTGATCACCTGTTAAGGCATGAAAAATTAAAATAGCATTATCTTTTTTTTCATTAAGAACACCATAAGTCTCGTAAGCTAAAGGGAAATTATTAATAGTTTGACCACAATCTAATTTTAATGGTCTATCAATTATTAAATTCTTTATGTTCACAGTTTTGTTCATAAATATTAGCTAAATTTGAATTGTGAGATAAAAAAAATTATTTAGCGGTTTTTTTAAGCGCTCGCAATTCAGTTAAATCAGCGCATATTTTTTGTACTAGATAGCAATTCTTATGTCAAATATTTTTAAAAAATAACTTATTCTGTATGAATGTTTAATATTTTATTTATAAGATTAATAAAATGACAGTTCCAAAGTTTAAAAAATTTAGGATAGAAGCCTATAAACCAGGAAAATCCAATATAGCCAAAATTAAAAATATTATCAAATTATCAGCTAATGAGTCAGCGCTAGGTGTTAGCCACAGAGTAAAGAAAATTTTAAATAATAAAAGTTTGCTTTTGTCTAAATATCCAGACAGCAAAGCACAAGTTTTAAGAAAAGAAATTTCAAATAAGTTTAAATGTGATTTTAATAAAATTATTTGTGGCGCAGGATCAGATGAAATTATTCAGATGATTTGTCAGCTATACTTAAATCCATCGGATGAAGTGATTGTGCCTCAATACAGCTTCTTAATGTACAGAATTTATGCAAAAATTGTTGGAGCAAAAGTTATTTTTTCAAAAGAAAAAAAATTTAAAGTTTCAGTATCAGAGATAATTAGAAAAGTTACAAAAAAAACAAAAATAGTTTTTATTGCCAACCCAAATAATCCAACAGGTACTTATTTGAATAAACAAGAATTATTAAAACTAAGAAAAAAATTAAAAAAAAATATTTTATTAGTTTTAGATGACGCATATTTTGAATATATGAAAAACAAAGATTACAAATCAAGTTTAGAGCTATTTAAAAATAAAAATAATGTAGTTGTAATAAGAACATTTTCTAAAATTTATGGATTGGCATCTTTAAGAGTTGGCTGGGGTTATGCTTCAAGAAAAATAATTAATGCAATGAATGTAATTAAACCTCCATTTAATGTAAACCAACTAGCACAAATAGCGGCAACAGAGTCTTTAAAAGATAAAAATTTTGTGAACCAATCTGTGAAGCACAATATTATAGAAGCAAATAAAGTTAAAAGTATTTTAGAAAAACTAAATATTTTTTCCAACGAAGTAACAGCTAATTTTCTGCTACTAAATTTTGATAAAAGTAAATTTTCGGCTAATTATGTTTTAAAAAAACTGCAATTAAAAGGAATTATATTAAGATCTACAGAAGATGGATATAGTATTAAAAATAAATTAAGACTAACAATTGGTTCTAAAAAAGAAAATGCAATATTTGTAAAAGCAATTAGGGTTATATTTAATTGATTATGAAAAATATTTTAATTATAGGATGTGGTTTAATTGGATCTTCATTATTAAGATCAATAGCGGACAAAAAAATTGCAAAAAAAATATTTGTTTATGAAAAATCTAAATCAAATATTTTAAAGATAAAAAAACTAAAACTACCATGTGAAATCATACATGACTTTAAAAAAATTATCCCAATCCTAGACTTGATAATATTTTGTACTCCATTGGGAGAATACGAAAAAATAATTTTACAAATAAATAAATACCTATCACCTAAAACTATTATTACAGATGTTGGCTCATCTAAAGAAAGATCCATGGAATTAATTAAAAAGAAATTAAAAAAAGGAATCTTTTGGACATCCAGCCATCCTATAGCTGGATCAGAAGTTAGTGGCCCTCAGCATGGTGTAACAAATTTATTCTTTAATAAGTGGTGCATACTAATAAAAGAGAAAAAAACTAATAAGAAACACCTCCAGATTCTGACTAAGTTTTGGAAAAAAATTGGTTCTAGAGTTGCGGTTATGGACTCAAAAAAACATGACTTGGTCTTTTCTATGACAAGTCACTTACCTCACTTAATTGCATACAACTTAGTTAAAACTGCAACTGATTTTGAAAAACAACAGAGGTATGAATTAATTAAATTTAGTGCTGGAGGCTTGAGAGACTTTTCAAGAATTGCTGCATCTAATGAAATTATGTGGAGAGATGTATTTTTTAATAATCAAAAAAACATTACAAAAGTAATTGATTTATTTATCAAAAATTTACTTTCATTTAAACGTGATATCCAATCTAAAAATAGTAAATCTATTATTAAGAAACTAGTTGATACTAAGAAAGTTAGAAAAAAAATAATTAGATTAAAACAAGATATCAACAAACCGGATTTTGGTAGAAGTTAATATTTTATAGAAGATATTTTTTTTACTGTTAATTTTGCTGTTCTTTCAATTATTGCTATTGTCTTATTGATTGACATAATGATTACTTTTTTTTTAGGCCCATAAGCATGAATTAACTTTTCTGCATTAATACAAATAGCAACATGTCCTATCCAAAATATAACATCACCCTTTTTAAACTTATTTTTTTTAGCGTTATTTTTGGAATATATTAATTGCTCTCTTGTATCTCGAGGATAAAATTTATTATTATAATAATATAATAACTGTAAAATAGCTGAACAATCTATTCCTTTATAAGTTTTACCACCCCAAACATATTTAGTTTTCAAAAACATTTTTAAAATTTTCAAATAGTCTTTTTCTACATGGTCAATTTTTTTGATATTTTTTTTTGTAATCCATTTATTTTTTTCAAATTCTATGAATTTTTTATTTTCTTGAATCATCGAAATTTTTGATGCAAATGGTAAAAAATAATTTGTTTTATTTTTTTGTTTATCAAAAATATTAGTTTTTAGACTAAATACTTTATGTGTGGGATTATGACTACTTATATAATTCTCATCTCTAATGTAGCCAATATAATTGTCGTATGATGTTTTTATTTTTAACCATCTTTTATTTTTTGATAAAATTTTGAATTTTTCTCCGTATATAATTTGAGAAGTAACCTCAGAAACTTTGGATGGTTTCTTGTAAATATTTGATAGAGGTTTTTTGTAAAAATAATTATTTTTCACGAAGCTTTAATTTATCTTTAATAAACCATAAACAAATTAAAGAAGGTATTACCATAATAGCTGTTAAGATGAAAAATATTCCCCAATCCCCATTTAACCAATCTACTAAGGCGCCAGATGATGATGCAAGCGTTGTTCTGCCTGCCGTTCCTATTGAGGCAAGTAACGCATATTGAGTTGCGGTATAGGTTCTGTCAACTAGCAATGAAATGAAGGCAACAAATGCCACTGTTGCAAATGCTGCTGCAATATCATCAAATATGACTGCTATAGCAAATAATAACTCAGATTTATCACTCCATGCTAGGATGCTGAATAATAAGTTTGTCGAAGCCATTAACACTCCTGCAAGGAACATGGCCTTTAAAACTCCAGACCTAATTACAAAGAGCCCACCTAATAATGTAAAGATAACTGTGGTTACCCATCCTAAAGTTTTTGAGTAGATAGCTATATCACCTTTAGAAAATCCTATTTCTTTGTAAAATACTATCGACATTCGCCCAAGAAATGCTTCACCAATCTTAAATAAAAAAATAAAACTTAAAATTCCAACTGCAACTGAAAATCCATTCTTCTTAAAGAAACTTAATATAGGACCACCTAAGGTACTACCTATCCAAGCAGTAAAAGTGGTTATAATATTCTTAGTTCCAAGTTTGTTTTCTATAAGCTTATCAGTTTCTATTTGTTTTAGCTGTCTATCAGTAGCGAGGGGCTCATGAACAAACATCAATCCTATATTCATTAAAATTACCACAACACCTAAAATTAAAAAAGTGATTTGCCAGTAATTACTAATACCAATATTTTCTAGATATTGAGCAGCAAACAAAGCTATTACACCACCTAATTTATACCCACTCCACCAGCCAACAACAGCCATAGCAGCACCAGCAGCCATTGAATTGCTTTCATGCTCACCTATCTGTTCAATTCTTAATGCATCAACAGTAATATCCTGTGTAGCTGATGCGATAGCAATAATTAAACCAACTGTAATTAGTAGTGCTAAATTTTCTGTTGGGTTAATAAAACTCCATGTAACAAGGCAAATTAAAATAGCAATTTGCATTAAGACTATCCAACCTCTTCTATGACCAAGCTTTTTAGTTAGGTAGGGTATTTGAAGTCTGTCAATAAGAGGTGCCCACAAATAGTTAAAAGCATAAACAGCAAATATTAATCCAGCCCAACCAATCGTAGATCGACTTAAACCCTCTTCTTTAAGCCACAAACTCAAACTGCTTCCTATTAGAACCCAGGGAAATCCAGAGATCGCACCCAGTAACAAAATTCTGAGCATTCTTTTATCTAAGTAGACTGAAAAAGTTTCTGAGAGGGATTGTTTTTTTATTTCAATCATATTAATTTCTCCAAAATGAAGGTAAAAATAACACTAGTATAGCAAATAATTCCAATCTACCCAAGATCATTCCTAAGCTTAAAATCCATTTAGACATTTCTGGTAAACTTGAAAAATTACCGTTGGGGCCAATTATAGAACCCAATCCTGGCCCAACATTTGAAATTGATGTAGCAGCCCCTGAAATTGAAGTAATAAAATCTAAACCACTCAAAGATAAAAATGCAGTTATCAAAAAAAATATAATCAAATAAAGAAAAATGAATGAAATTATGGAAGCCATAAATTTATCATCTACAGTGTTTTTGTCATACTTAATTAAAAAAATTCCTTTTGGATAAATAATTTTTTTAAGTTGATTGGTTACAAAGAGATATAGAATTTGAATTCTAAAAATTTTAATACCACATGTTGTAGAGCCAGCACATCCACCAATAAACATCAGGGTTAAAAAGAAAATTAATGGGAAGTTTCCCCAGCCATCAAATTCTCCAGTCACATAACCTGTTCCAGTTAAGATAGAAATAACATTAAAAAATATTACCCTTAAGTTAATCTGAGAAAAATCTTGATTATGAAATAACGAATAAATAAAAAGTAAAATAATTGAAAATATAATTATTTTTATAAATGATTTAATCTGAACATCAGAAAAAAATATTTTTTTGTTACCATTTAAAAATTTTATATAGGCAATAAAAGGTAAACTTCCTAATATGATAAAAACCATTGAGGATATTTCAATAGATAAACTATTAAAATATCCAATTGATTCATTATAATTTGAAAAGCCACCTGTAGCTATTGTTGTCATAGAATGAGTGATACTATCAAAAACATTCATTCCAAAAAATTTGTAGGTTACAGCACAAAGTGAAGTTAGCACCAAATAAACATAAATTAATCTTAGAGCTATCTCCTTGGATTTTGGTAGCAGTTTTTCTGAGGAATCATTACTGGAAATTTTAAATAATTGCATTCCCCCAACATTCATTATTGGCATTAGAGTAATTGCCATTACAATTATACCTATTCCTCCAAGCCACTGAAGCATAGCTCTCCACAAAAGAATTGACCTGGGTGCTGCTTCTAAATTTGAAATTATTGTTGATCCTGTAGTGGTAATTCCAGACATACTTTCAAAGAATGAATCTGTGATTGATAATTCAAGACTTGAAAAGATAAAAGGCAAAGAGCCAAATATAGCAATACTTAACCAAGAAAGTGCAGTTAGTAAAAAGGCTTGCTGAAGGTTTAATCTTTTTTCATGGTTTAAGTTTGATAAGAAAAATAATACTCCAAATATAATTGAGACTATAGATGCACCTATGAATGAGGAATCTATTTCGGAGTATACAATCTGAGTTATAATTGGAATCAGCATTGATATCCCAAGAATAATTTGTAAAACGCCCAAGGTAAAAAAAACAGTTTTATAATTAGACATTTTGAAAACACATTATTTTATGGTAAATAAATTTCAACTCTATAAGAATAAATAAAACCCACAATTATAAGATATTTGTTATAAAAAAAAGTGATAGAAAAAGATAATTTAGATAAAACCAACGCATGGCCTTTTGTTGAAGCTAAAAAGATGTTGCGTGAAAGAAAGTCCTTTATTGAAAAAAAAGGTAAAATTATTCTACAAACAGGGTATGGCCCTAGTGGATTACCCCATATAGGAACATTTGGTGAAGTGGCTAGAACATCAATGATGGTTAATGCAATAAAACAACTATCTGATGTACCAACGGAAATTATTACTTTTTCTGATGACATGGACGGTTTTAGAAAAGTCCCTGAGAACGTCCCCAATCAAGAGTTACTAAATCAAAACCTTCATAAGCCACTGACTCAAGTTCCAGATCCGTTTGAAAAATTTTCAAGTTTTGGTGAACATAATAATGAAATGCTAAAAGATTTCTTAGATAAGTTTAATTTTGAATATAATTTTAAAAGTTCTTCAGTACTTTATAAGAGTGGATTTTTTAACCCAACACTGCAAATAATTTTAGAAAATTATCAAGGTATTATGGATATAATTCTTCCGACCCTTGGCAAAGAAAGACAAAAAACTTATAGCCCCTTTTTACCAATATGCCCAGACACAGGTAAGGTTCTAGAAATTCCAGTATTAGAAGTTTTAAAAGATAAATCAAAAATTATTTTTGATAATAATGGAAAAAAATTGGAAGCTAGTGTTTTAGATGGACACTGCAAGTTGCAGTGGAAAGTAGATTGGGCAATGAGATGGTACGCACTTGATATTGATTTTGAAATGTATGGAAAAGATTTAATTGAAAGTGCAATATTGTCATCAAAGATAATAAAATTAATTGGAAAAATTAACCCATCTGGCTTTGCGTATGAACTTTTTTTAGATGAAAAAGGAGAAAAAATTTCTAAATCAAAAGGCAATGGGATTACTATTAGTCAATGGTTAGAATATGCATCACCAGAAAGTCTTTCACTGTACATGTATCAAAACCCTAAACGAGCAAAAAAGCTTTATAAAGAAATAGTTCCAAAAACAGTAGATGAATATTTAGATTTTATTGAAAAAGCAAAAAGTCAAAATGATTTGCAGTTATTAATGAATCCAACCTGGCATGTGCACAGTGGATCAATTCCAAAAGAAGATACAATCATGAGTTTCTCAATGCTTTTAAATTTAGTAGAAACAAGTAATGCCGATTCTAAAGAATTACTTTGGAAGTTTGTAAAAAAATACAAAAAAGATATTTTAGAAAAAAATTATCCAATTTTTGACAACTTAATTGGATATGCAATCAAATATTATAATGACGTAATAAAGTTAAAAAAAAAATACAAAAAACCAGATGCAAATGAAAAATTAGCTTTTGAAGCATTAATTAAAACACTTGAGAATTGTAACGATGGAATGTTACCAGAGGATATTCAAACATTAATTTATACAGTAGGTAAAGAAAATGGGTATTCAGAGAATTTACGTGATTGGTTTAAATTAATTTATGAAGTAGTATTTGGAGAAGAGAATGGTCCAAGAATGGGTTTTTTTATAAGTTTTTTTGGAGTTAACGAAACTAAAGAATTAATAAAAGAAAAAATAAAATAATGTTTTCAAAAATTAGATCACTAATTTTTAAATTTGATCCTGAAACTGCACACAATTTAGCAATCAAATCATTAAAGTTAAATTTAACTCCAAATTTAGTAAATGAAAATAAAGATGATCCAATGTTCAAGACCAACTTATTTGGCAAAGAAATAGATAACCCAATTGGAATGGCTGCTGGGTTTGATAAAAATGCAGAGGTTTATAATTCATTATTTAAACTTGGCTTTGGGTTTGTAGAAGTGGGCACGGTTACACCCCGTGAACAATATGGCAATCCCAAACCAAGAGTATTTAGATTAGTTGAAGATCAGGCACTTATAAATAGATTGGGGTTTAATAATTTAGGTGCAGAAGATGTTAGCAATAGAATTCGATCTAATTTAAATAAGGGCTTATTAGGAATTAATATAGGTCCCAACAAAGATAGTAGTGATAGATTAAATGACTATTTAATTGGCCTTAGAACTTTTCACGATATTGCTGATTATATTACAATTAATATTTCTTCACCAAATACAGAAAATTTAAGAAGTTTTCATGATGAAACAAAATTTGGTGAATTAATCAATTCAGTTCAAGAAGAAAAATCTAAACTTAAATCCAAAATACCAATTGTAGTAAAAATTTCTCCTGATATTTCAGAGAAACAAATTGAACCGTTAAGTGAAATATTGTTAGATCATAAAGTGAGTGCCATAATTGTTTCAAATACAACTGCAAGAAATAGGGAAAAATTAAATAATATTTTAAAACACCAAAAAGGTGGTTTGTCAGGAAAACCCCTTGAAGAAGAGGCTAATAAATTGATAAGTAAGTTTTACAAATTATTAAAAAATAAAATTAAAATTATAGGAGTAGGCGGTGTGGATTCAGGAGAAAGCGCACATAGAAAATTTCTAGCTGGGGCAAGCCATGTTCAATTATATACTGGAATGGTTTTTCAAGGACCCAACATTGTTGGAAAGATTAAAAAAGAGCTTAAAGAAATATTAATTGCAGACGGGATTAAGAATTTTAGAGAAATAATAGGCAAGAAACAGCCTAATTAAGTCTAATAAACTTGACGAGTTCACTAACACATCTTATATAATCAATAAATATTATGTCTAAAAAATGCGAACTAACAGGTAAAATACCAATGAAAGGTCACAATGTTAGTCATGCTAACAATAAGACTAAAAGAAGATTTTTGCCCAATCTTAAAAAAACTAAATTTACAAGCGAACTATTAAAAAGAAGTCTAACTTTAACAGTAAGCAATGCGGGCATGAGATGTGTTGATAAAAAAGGTACTTTTGATGAATTCTTAAAAACTGTAAAAAATAAAAATATCTCTCCACGATTAAAAAGATTAAAAAAAAGTATATTAATTAAGTCCCCATTTGTAAAAAAAGCACCTAAAGCATCCCCTAGCAAATCAGCTTAATGAGTAAATTATTTTTGCTGCTGTCATTGGTAATGGGCATTGTAGTTTTAGCTTCAAATTATTTAGTACAATTTCCCATTCAATACTATGGCTTAGAAAAAATACTAACCTATGGAGCTTTTAGCTATCCAGTTGCATTTTTGATTACAGATTTGGCTAATAGATCTTATGGTAAAATAGTTGCAAGAAAAATTGTTTATGTTGGTTTTATTATAGGGATCGTATTTACTCTTTTCTTTTCAACAAATTTTGCA
>Ga0308004_10000449_pt1 | contig 19347 bp, 16 predicted proteins | sample Neamet38_FD_203156 | JGI IMG/M metagenome (GOLD analysis project Ga0308004, IMG submission 203156) | Marine microbial communities from water near the shore, Antarctic Ocean - #38 | ecosystem: Environmental > Aquatic > Marine > Unclassified | place: Southern Ocean | collected 2014-06-06 | reverse complement strand
TTTAGTAAGAAAGTTATCATTAGAAATTAAAGTTGATAAAAACACAGTTCATAAAACAATTTTGTTCAGTCCATCAGGAGCTTCATTTGATAATTTCAAAAATTTTGAAAAACGTGGAGAATATTTTAATAAACTAATTAAAAAATATATAAATGTTTAATTTTAATTTAATATATAAATTTTATTATAAATGGTGGAAAAATATTAACAAAACAATTTTTGTACTAATAATATGCTTATTTAGTCTGGGGTTATTTTTTTCTTTAGTATCAACTTCCTTAATTGCTTCTGATAAATTAGATACTAATAATTATTTTTTCTTCTTCAAACATTTGGCATATATTACTATTGGAATGACTGTTTTGATATTTTTTTCATCATTAAGTAAAAAAAGTCTTTTTAAGATTTCTTTTTATCTTTTTTTAATATTTCTCTTTTTTTTATTTTTAGTGCCAGTTTTAGGTATTGAGGTAAATGGATCTAAAAGATGGCTTAATCTTTTTTTTCTACCAAGATTTCAACCAATAGAACTAGTTAAACCATTTATAATTATTTTTATTGCTACAATTTTGTGTAGTGAAAAAAGTTTCAATATTTACTTTAAGTATTTATTGGCATTTATAGCAATTGTACCTGCTTGTCTTCTCTTAATGATGCAACCTGATATTGGGCAAACACTGCTAATTTTTTTAACATGGGCTACATTAGTTTTTATTTCAGGCATAAGTTTACCAATAATTTTAATTTTTTTTAGTTTTTCATTATTATCTTTGTTTTATATGGTTTTTTTTATTTCTAAATTCACTTACATAAAAAACAGAATTTTATCTTTTGTTAATCCAAATGATGGAACACATACCTTTCAATCTGATAAAGCAATAGATGCGATTAGTAGTGGTGGTTACTTTGGCAAAGGAATTGGTGAAGGTACTTTAAAAAATAGAGTACCCGAGGCTCACACAGACTATATTATTTCTGTAATAGCAGAAGAATTTGGTGTTGTAGCAATTGTATTGTTATTGTTTTTGTTCTTATTTTTTATTTATACTATTTTCAAAAAAATATATTTAGAAAAAAATGAAAAAATTAAATTAGTTTTGACAGGAACTGTATGCTTAATTATTTTTCAGGCTCTGATTCATATTGGTGTCAATATTAGATTGTTTCCTACAACGGGTATGACTTTGCCTTTTTTAAGTTATGGGGGCTCATCAATTATAGGAGTTTCAATATTATCTGGAATAATATTAAATTTAACTAAAAGAAAAATTGATTAAATGGCACAAAGAATTCTAATTAGCACAGGTGGATCAGGTGGCCATGTTGTGCCTGCAACCATATTGTATGAACATCTAAAAAATCAATTTCATGTATCTATGTCGATAGATTATAGGGGTTTGAAATTTTTAGATAAAAATAGATATAACCCAGAAATTTTTAATATAACCCCAATATCAAAAAATATTTTTTTACTACCTTTTCAATTTTTTTTAATAACTTACTTAATTATAAAATCTATTTTTTTTTTAAGAAAAAGAAGAATAAATATATTAATTTCGACGGGTGGCTACATGTCCCTACCCTTGTGTTTAGCAGGAAAAATTTTGAATATTAAACTCTTTTTATTTGAACCGAATATGGTTTTAGGAAGATCAAATAAATTTTTTATTAAATTTTGTGAAAAAATCTTTTGTTATTCCGGTAAGATTAAAAATTTTCCAAATAAATATATAAACAAGATCTGTATAATCCCAACATTATTAAGAAAAAAATTTTATGATGTTAAAAAAGCTGAAAGCATCTATAAAGACATTAATTTATTGATAATAGGAGGAAGTCAAGGAGCAAAGATATTTGACACATTAATTAAATCTTCAATAATTAAATTATCAAAAAAATACAATTTAAAAATTTATCAACAAACCAATTCAGTCAATCTTGAAGAATTAAAAAAATTTTACAAAGATAGCAATATTGATTATGAATTATTTGATTTTAATGAAGATATTTCAAATCTTATGAGTAGATCTAATATATGTATCACTAGAGCAGGAGCCTCAACATTAGCAGAGCTAGTCTTTTTAAATTTACCTTCTGTGGCAATACCCTTGCCCACCTCAAAAGATAATCACCAATTTGAAAACGCTTTTTTTTATAATGAAATTGGATGCAATTGGATTTTGAATCAAAATAGAATTAATAGTAGTAACTTAATAGATAAATTGATCAATATTATTGAAAATACAAAAGAATATTTAGATAAAAAAAAGAATATGAGAGAAATTAGCTATCAAAATACATGGAATAATGTAAATCAAAAAATTATTACTACTATTAATGAAAATTGAATTAGCAAAAACTGAAGTTATACATTTTGTGGGTATAGGGGGTATTGGCATGAGTGGTCTCTCATTAATTATGAGAGGTATGGGTTTTAATGTTCAGGGTAGCGATATTAGCAATAATAAAAACATAGAAAGATTAAAAAAAAATAAAGTAAAAGTTTCTATTAAGCATACAAAAAAGAATATAGAAAAAGCAACCATAATAGTTGTTTCTTCTGCCATAAAAAAAAATAATCCAGAATTAATAGAAGCTAGAATAAAACAATTACCTATTTATAAAAGAGGTGAGATGTTGGCGCATATAGTTTCCCTAACTAAGAATATTGTTGTAACTGGCTCACACGGCAAAACCACAACAACATCTTTACTAGCTTCGATATTTTCAAAAACAAGGTTGGATCCAACCATTATTAATGGTGGAGTTCTTAATTCATTAAAGAATTCTGCAAAACTAGGTAAAAGTGATTGGTGTATTCTAGAAGCAGACGAGTCAGATGGCAGCTTTATACATGTGCCCCCAACGTATTCAATAGTCACAAATATTGATAGAGAGCATATGGATTATTATAAATCTATGAGTGATTTAAAAAATTTATTTGTTAAGTTTATTAATAAAGTTCCTTCATTTGGGAAATCATTTATTTGCATTGATGATAAAAATAACGTTGAACTACTAAAAAAACTTAAGATAAAAAATTACTATACATATGGAACAAACTCAAAATCTCAATTTTACATTAAGAATATAAGACAAGTAAAAGAATTTTCTGAATATGATCTATTAATCAAATTACCTGGAAAAAAAAATATATTAATTAATAAAATAAAGATTCCTCTTTTAGGAGTTCACAATATTAGAAACTCTACGGCTGCTGCTGCTGTTGCCTCAAGCATTGGAATATCGAAAAAAATTATTAAAAATGGCTTAAAAAATTACAAAGGTGTCCAAAGAAGGTTTAATAAAATATTTGTATATCGTGAGACTGTTTTTTATGATGATTACGCTCATCATCCAACAGAAATTAAAGAAGTTTTAAATGGAGTGAGAGCAGCTTATAAAAAAGAAGAAGTAATCTGTGTATTTCAGCCTCATCGTATATCGAGACTAAAAGATCTTAAAAAAGAATTTAGTTTATCATTTAAGAAAGCTAATACTGTAATTTTATGCCCAGTGTATGCGGCTGGGGAAAAAATTGAATTAGGATTTAATTATAATAATTTTGCTAAAGATATTATCAAAAATTCAAATGTTAAATTATTTTTAGTTAATGATCAATATGAACTAGCTAAATTTATTAAAAGTAGCATTTATGGAAAAAAAATAGTGATTGGAATGGGAGCTGGTACTATTTCAGCTTGGATGAGAGAATTACCAAAATTAATACAATGTTAATTAAAAAAATTAAAAAACTTTCTAGTAAAATTGATAGCAAGTTTTACTTTGATTATGATCTTAAAAAAAGCAATTGGTTCAATATAGGAGGTAAAACAGAAGTTTATTTCAAACCAGAGTCTCTATCAGATTTGACATTATTTCTAAAAAAATTTGGCACCAATGAAAAAATTTATATTTTAGGAGCTGGGTCAAACACCCTTATTAATGATAATACTTTTAATGGAGTAGTTGTTAAGTTGGGAAAAAAATTTTCTAATATTTCATTACTACCAAACGATATTATTGTAGCTGGTAGCGCTTGTACTGACAAAAAACTATCTGATTTTGCTTTAGAAAATGAAATAGGTGGTCTTGAATTCTTGGCCTGCATACCTGGAACTATTGGGGGTGGGCTAAGAATGAATGCAGGATGCTTTGATAAAGACTTTAAAGACATACTTATTTCAATACAAGCAATAGATAGACAGGGAAGAGTTGTCACAATTCCTGCAGATAAAGTTTTATTTGAATATAGAAATAATGATTTATCTGATGATTTAGTTTTCTTAAGTGCATCCTTTAAAGGAAAAAGAAAAGATAAAAATAAGATAGAAAAAAAAATTACTGAATTAAAAAAAAGAAAAGATAAAACTCAACCTACAAAAATGAAAACAAGTGGGAGTACTTTTAAAAACCCCATCAACCAGACCAAAAAAAAAGTTTGGGAGCTCATTAAAGAGTCTGTACCAGCTGAATTGAGCTTTGGTGATGCTTGTATTTCTAGCAAACATTATAATTTTTTTGTAAATAAGAATAATGCAAGCTTTAATGACATGAATAAATTGATAGAATTTGTTAGAGATAGCGTTGAAAAAAAAACTGGCATTAAATTAGAGAAAGAAATTAAAATTTTAGAGTAATTATGAAAAAAAAAATTTTAGTGTTATGTGGAGGCATATCAAAAGAGCGAGCGATAAGCTTAGAAACTGGAAAAGAAGTAGCCAAAGAATTAAAAAAAAATAGATATAATGTGACTACTTGTGAGCCTGATATTGATTTATTAAAAAAAATAAAATCTCAAAAACCAGATATAATATTTAATGCACTACATGGGCAATTTGGTGAAGATGGATATGTCCAAATGTTACTGGAAACACAAAAAATTCCCTATACACACTCTGGAGTAATAGCGTCTTCAATAGCAATGGATAAAGAAATTTCAAAAAAATTATTTATACAAAATAAAATATTAACACCAAAGTATATAAAATTTAATTTTAAAAAAGATGAGGCAAATATCATTAAGAAAATTGAAAAAAAATTAAAGTTTCCAGTTGTTATAAAGCCTATTAACGAAGGTTCAAGCGTACATGTATATATTTGTAGTAAAAAAAATATAATAAAAAATTTAAAAATTTTAAGCATATATAAAGAAATTTTAATTGAAGAATTTATACCTGGAAGGGAAATACAGGTAGCAATAATGGGTAAAAAAATACTCGGTGCAATCGAATTAAAACCAAAAAGAAAATTTTATGATTATGAAGCTAAATATAACCCAAAGGCAAATACTGAGCATATAATACCAGTGAATATTGACAAAAAAAATTTAGAAAAAATTACAAATATAGCGTCTAGGGCACATAAAGTTGTGGGGTGCAGAGGAGTTACTAGATCTGATTTTAAATTTTATAAAGGTAAATTTTATTTGCTAGAGATCAATACCCAACCAGGAATGACAAAATTATCATTGGTACCAGAAATAGCAAATTTTGTTGGCATAAGTTTTATAGAACTAATTGAATGGATTTTAAGTGATGCGTCAATTAATAGATAAAAAAAATAAAATAGTATTATATCTAATATTTTTATTAATATTAAGCTCCATAAGTAACAAAAATATAAAAAATCAAAAAAATTATTCTAGCACCATTAACAAGATTCATGTCACAGGATTAGCAAATAACAAAAATTTACAAATTGTGAATAAGCTCAATGATCTTTTTTATAAAAATATATTTATTGTAAGTAAAGAAGAAATTATTAAAATTATGTCTGAATTTAATATTGTGGAAGAATATGTTGTTAAGAAAGTTTATCCTTCAAAATTAGATATAAATATAAAACCTACAAAAATTATTGCAAAAATTTCTGGCAACAATGCATTATCAGTTGGTTCTAATGGGAAACTTATATTGACTGAAAATGTTAATAATTCATTACCTTACATGTTTGGAGAATTTAAATCTAAAGCATTCTTAGAGTTTAAAGAAAATATACAAGATTCCGAATTTAATTTTACAGATATTAAGTCTATATTTTATTATCCTTCAAATAGATGGGATATTATAACGACTAACAATGTTTTAATTAAACTACCTGAAAAAGAATTATCTAATTCTCTTGATTTTGCATACAAAATAATAACAAACCAATTATTTGAAAATAATAAGCTTATTGATTTAAGAATTTCTAATCACTTAATTATGCAGTAATGAAAAATAAAATTTTTGAAGTATATTTTGATTGTGGCTTATCAAAAGTTAGAGCGAGTGTATTTAATAAGGATAGTTCAAAAAATAACCTGTATTATGAGAGTAATTTTTTTTTTGATCATTCACATTTAGAAGCTGAAATTCAAAAAATTATTTCTTTAATAGAAAAAGATAATAAAGAATACTTAGATGAAATAAACTTAATGATAGATAGTCCAAAAATGTTATCTGTAGGTATTTCAATATCTAAAAAACTTGATGGATCTAAATTACAAAAAAAAGATATTCAATTTTTGATACAAGACGTTAAACAACAAGTTTTAAGAAATTATTCAGAACAAAATATTATTCATATTATTGTAAAGAGTTACAAGATTGATGGTAGGGCATATACATATTTACCGGATGGCATGGATTGTAAATTAATATCTTTGGATATTCTCTTCATATGCATGCCAAAAGAAATAATAGAATATTATAAGAAAATTTTTTTCAACTCAGACATATCAGTAAATCAAATCCTTTGTACAAGTTATGCAAAATCAGAAAGTTATAAAGGTAATTTTTCCTTAATAGAAAATTTATCGTTTATTGATATAGGATTTAATAAGACATCAATAACTTGTTACATCAAAAATCAAATTTTTTTTTTAGATATTTTACCAGTTGGCGGAAACCATGTTACAAAAGATATTTCTAAAGTCCTTAAGATTGGTTTGCAAGATGCAGAAAAGATCAAAATATCATTTGATAAAGATCGTGATTTTTTAGATAAACAAAAAATTTCTCCTAATTTAATCCAACAAGTAATCTTTGCAAGAATAGAAGAAATACTAGAGTTATCTGCTAAATCTATTAAATTAAATTTAAACTTAACTGCGTTAGAACAATGTAAAATGATCTTAACAGGAGAGGGATCAAAATTATTAAGTAATAAATTTAAAGAAAAAATTTCTATTTCATATGATATTGACTTACTAGATGAAACTGTTGAAGATATTTTTCAATTGGCCTCAAAAATTGCATATGGGTCGAATAAACAAGAAGTGGTAACAGTTCCTAAAAAACAAAAAAAACAAGGCTTTTTTGAAAAACTTTTCCATTTTTTTCTGTAAAATTAGTATTTTCCTGTAACATTTCTTGTTTGTTTTAATTATAACGTTCGATTTATAATATTGTTGTGTCAGTTTTAAATCAAAAAACTATCAAAAATGAAATTTTTCTAAAAGGCGTAGGTCTTCATAGTGGTGTAGATGTGAATCTTGTTATTAAACCAGCCAAACCAAACTCAGGTATTCTTTTTAAAAGAACCGATATTCCAAAAGACAATATAATAATTCCAGATGTTTTTAATGTCAGCAGCGCAGTATTCTGCACAACTATTGCAAATGAAGCTGGAATAAGTGTGTCAACCATAGAACATTTGATGGGTGCTCTTTATGGGATGGGAGTTGACAATGCATTAATAGAGCTAGACAATTTAGAAGTTCCAATTTTTGATGGTTCAGCTAGGGTTTTCGTTGAAGAAATTAACAAAGTTGGATTTGAAATAAGCGAAGCGCCGATAAAAGTTATTAAGATTGAAAAAAAAGTTGAATTTCAAGATGGAAATAAAGTAATTTCAATTGAACCTAGTAAAATAAGTTTAGATATTGATTTTGAGCTTAAATATGAAAATAAACTTATAGGCAATCAAAGAAACTTAATTAAAGTTTATGAAGCAGACCTAACTGAAATATACAATTCGAGAACATTTTGCTTATTTGAAGATATAGAAAAATTAAAAGCAATGGGTTTGGCTAAAGGAGGCAGCCTTGATAATGCAATTGTCATAAAAAATAATAAAATTTTAAATGATGAGGGACTCAGAAACCCTAAGGAATTTGTAAATCATAAAATTTTAGATTGTATGGGAGATATTTACTTGTCAGGATTTAAGATTATTGGAAAAATAATTTGTTCTCAGGGAGGTCATAAGCTGACAAATCAATTACTCAGAAAAGTTTTTGAAAATAAAGAAAACTTTTCATTGATTGAAATTAAAGGGAAAAGTATACCTCATGCCTTTATTAACAGAGGCTACTTAAAATCTATTGCATAATTTTTTTTACTATATAAATAAACATTAAAAAAAAGTAAATGAAATATCTTTTAAAATTAACAATATTATTATTGTTCATTGCTACAAACTCCTGCTCAAAAGATGAGAAAAAAATTTCTAAAATTACAGAAGTGAATCAAGAGGATGAAATGATATCTACTTATCAAGAAGGTATCAGAAGTCTCGACGATGGAGATGCATTTTTTGCCGCAAAAAAATTTTTAGAAGCAGAGCTCTTATATCCACAATCTGATTGGGCGCCAAAATCATCACTAATGGCTGCTTACTCCTATTATATCCAAGATTATTATTCGCAAGCAATATTTAATTTAGAAAGGTTTATAAAAACATATCCTCAAGACATTAGAGTGAACTACGCACACTATTTACTTGGAATTTGCTATTATGAAAATATTGGAGGCGAAAAAAAGGATCTCCAGCCACTAATTACAGCTAAAAAAGAATTTAATTTTGTAATTAAAAATTACCCTAAAACTGATTTTGCAATAGATGCAAAATTTAAAATCGATTTAATAAATGATGTTATGGCTTCAAAGGAAATGTATTTGGGAAGACATTATATAAAAAAAGAAAAATGGATTCCAGCAATTAATAGATTTAAGATTATTATAAAAGATTATGAAACAACAATTTATGCTGAAGAGGCAATTCATAGATTGGTAGAAATTCACTACAAAATAGGTCTTGAAGAAGAGGCTGAAAAATATGCTATTTTTTTAGGTTATAATTATTTATCAAGCGAATGGTATAAGAAATCTTATAAAATATTTAATAAAAAATATGAAACACGAAAGATTAAGAAAGAAAAAAGTGGCTTAGTAAAAAAATTCAAAAACCTTTTTGAATGAGATGAGTAAAAATTTAATCATAAAAGATTATTTGGGAAAAATTAGTTTATTACAGAAATATAATAAAAATTATTATGATAGAGATAAGCCAGTTGTATCAGATCAACAATTTGATTTATTAAAAAAAAATATAATAGATTTAGAAAATGAATATCAATTTTTAAAAAGCAAAGAATCTCCAACTAGATCGGTAGGTTTTAAACCCTCAAAAAATTTTCATAAAGTAAAGCACAAAGTGCCAATGTTATCATTAAGTAACGCATTTAATGAAGAAGATTTAAAAATTTTTGAAAAAAAAATAATCAATTTTTTAAGTTTAGAAAATTCAAATCATATTGAGTATAGTGCAGAACCAAAAATTGATGGTATATCAGCATCATTAATTTATATAAAAGGAAAATTTACTAAAGGTCTTTCACGTGGTGATGGTAACGAAGGAGAGGATATAACACAAAACTTAAAAACAATTAAAGACATACCAATTTTAATAACTGCAAATAATTTTCCTGAAGAAATTGATATAAGAGGAGAAGTGTTTATTGAGAATAATGATTTTAAGAAAATAAATGCAAAATTTGCAAATCCAAGAAATGCAGCATCTGGATCTTTAAGACAAAAAGATCCAAATGTTACAAGTAAGATTCCTCTAAAGTTTATTGCATACACTTATGGTTATGTAAAAAATATGAATATTAACAATCAAACAGAATTTCTAGAAAATTTAAAATTATGGGGATTTAAGGTAAATCCATTAAATAGAAAGATTAAAAATATAAAAAATTTAATATTGAATCATGAAGACTTAGCAAAAAAAAGAAAAGAGATAGCATTTGACATTGACGGTATTGTATACAAAATAAATAATTTTAATTTACAGAAAAGACTAGGTTTTGCTGCTAATGCTCCAAGATGGGCTATAGCACATAAATTTTCAGCAAATAACTCTATCTCAGAAATAAAAAATATTGAAATTCAAATTGGTAGAACTGGTGCACTCACACCAGTTGCTAAAATCAAGCCTGTTAATATTGGTGGCGTAATGGTCTCGAATGTAACATTACACAATGAAGATGAAATAATTAGAAAAGACATAAGAATTGGAGATACAGTTACAGTTGAGAGAGCAGGCGATGTAATTCCACATGTTATTTCTGTCGATTTAAGAAAAAGAGGAAAAAGTTCAAAAAAATTTATTTTTCCAGTAAAATGTCCATCATGTGGCAATAACACACTAAAAGATTACAATGAATTAACAAAAAAAAATGATGCAGTTAGAAGATGTGCAAGTGAAGGATATGAATGTGAAAAAATTGCTATTGAAAAAATAAAGCATTTTGTATCCAAGGAAGCTCTTAATATAGATGGTTTTGGAAAAAAAATTGTGGAAAATTTTTTTAATTTAAAATTAATTAAATTGCCACATGATATTTTTAATTTAAATTATAATAAGGTAGAAAAATTAGAAGGTTGGGGAAAATTGTCAGTCACTAATTTAAGATATTCAATAGAACAAAAAAAAATAATTTCACTTGAAAGATTCATATACTCACTGGGTATCAGGCATATAGGACAAGAAAATGCAAAACTCATTTCGAGGCACTTAAAGTCAGCAACAAATTTTTTTAAACTGTCTGAGACAATAAAAATCAAAAATTTATCAAATATTGATGGCATTGGAGAAACGCAAATTAATTCAATTAAAATTTTTTTTGCAAACAAAACAAATAAACAAGTTCTGTCTGAACTAGAGAAGAACCTTTCTATTTTAAGTGTTGTACCTATTGACAGAGATGGTTTGTTAAAAAATAAAACTTTTATGCTTACAGGAAAATTAAATGGAATTAGTCGTGCTGAAGCAAAATCTTTAATTGAACAAAATTCAGGTAAAATTATTAGCAATGTAAATAAAAAACTTAATTATTTAATTACAGGTGAAAAACCAACAAATAAAAAAGTTCTTATAGCAAAAAAATTAAATATTAAAATTATCAACCAACAAGCATGGATGGAAATGCTAAATAAGACTAGCTAGCCATTTTCTCTCTTTTAAATTTAGAAATTTAGATAATGTTGCGTAAATTTTCAAATGGTATCTAAACAAATAGTCCTTTTCATCAGGGGTTAGCAATTTATAATTTATTAGATCTTTTTCGATAGGTGCTAAAGTTAAATTTTCAAAAAATATGTTACTTCGTTTTTTTTTTATAAAAACTAGATTTTCTATCCGAATTCCGTAATGGCCTTTCTTATAATATCCTGGTTCATTACTTATAATCATGCCTTCTTGAAGTAAAACTGAGTTATATTTAGATATTGATTGTGGACCTTCATGCACGTTTAAAAAAAAACCTACTCCATGTCCTGTTCCGTGGGCATAGTCTAAGCCATCTTTTTTTAAAAATTTCCTTGCTCTAAGGTCAATCTTTTTCCCAATATTATCTTTTTTTAAATTAGTTTGAAAAACAGCAATATGTCCCTTTAAGACCTTGGTAAATACATCCTTTGTGGATTTTTTTGGCCTAGAAAAACAAATAGTTCTAGTCACATCTGTTGTGCCAAACTTGTATTGTCCACCAGAGTCACACAAAAACAAATCATTTTTATTTATAATTTTATTTGTTTTTTTTGAAACCCTGTAATGAACTATAGCTCCATTAGATCCAGCTCCAGCTATAGTATCAAAACTTGGAAATAGATAGTTCTTACTTAATTTTCTAAATTTTTGTAATTTATTTTTTGCTTCCATTTCTGTTATTTTTTTTTTGTTAACATTTTTTATCCAATAAATAAATCTAGTTAAAGCTAGGCCATCTTCAATGTGAGCTTTAATTGTATTTTTAATCTCAGTAGGATTTTTGATAGATTTTAATTTATAACAAGGGTCTACTTCCTCAATAATATCGAATTTTGATTCAATAATTTTTTTATTAAGGATCGAACAAGATAAACCATCAACAATAAATTTATTTCCATCCAGCTTATTAATTAATTTTTCAAATTTTCTAGGATTGATAATTTGGTTTTTGTGAAATTTATTTTCATTGACTATTTTTGAAGCAATTTTCTCATCAACAATTAAAAATATTTTTTTATTTTTATTAATTAATAAACGGCAGTTAGGCATAGGGCTAGTGGGATTGTCATGGCCTCTAATGTTCATTAACCAGGCAACATTTTCAGGAGAGCTTATAAATAAATGATCTACTTTTTTGAATTTTAATATATTGCAAATTTTATTTATTTTGGATTGATGACTTTCACCAACTGATTTATTAACTAATGAATAAAATACTTTTCTTTTAGGAGCTTTATTTACATAAATTTCATCTATTAAATTATTTTCGATCGAAATCAACTTTATTGAATTACCAAAGTTTAAATCAAGTATTTTTTTTGTAAACAAATTTGGGTCAAATCCTATTTTTAAATTTTTTATAATATCTTTGGGTAGAAATTTATGAATTTCGATGACTTTAAATTGGTTACTTGATTGTAGTCTAGCTTGAATTGTATACCTTCCATCAATAAATAAAAAATTTTTCTTTTTCATAATTAATGCTAACCCTGCAGAACCACTAAAATTGGAAATAGTTTTTAATCTGTCTTTAACAGCATATTCAGAAAAAAATTCGTCATTTTTTGGAATTATATATCCATCTATGTCGTATTCTTTGAATTTTTCTTTTAAGATTTTAATTCTTTTATTAATCATTTAATTCTTTTTTGATATCTAATCCATCCAGGACTTCTTTTCCCTTCGTCAATTTCAAAGTCTTGGTTAAATTCAAAATCATTGTCATCATGTTTAGTTTCATCAAAAAATGAATTTTTTTCAAGAAATTTTTCTGGTAATTCCTCAATGAATCTTGATGCCATACTATCAATCCAATTTCCTTGATAGAATCTATTCATGGCAAATGAAATTAATGCCTTTTTTTTTGCTCTAGTTATGCCGACATAAGCCAATCTTCTTTCTTCTTCAAGCCCATTTTGACCTTTTTCTTCAATAGACTTTTGATGTGGAAAAAGACCTTCTTCCCATCCAGGCAAAAAAACAACGTCAAATTCCAAACCTTTTGATCCATGCATTGTCATCATATTGACTTTCTCCCCATCCCAGTCTTGATCAATTGCGGTTGCCAGTGCAACGTGTTCTAAGAAACTTTCTAAACCATCAAATTCTTTCATGGCGCTCAATAGTTCTTTGATGTTTTCTAGTCTGCTTTCATTATCAATATCCTTTTTATTTTTAAGCATTGCAGAATACCCAGACTCGTCCAAAACTAATTGTAATATTTTAATATGACTAATATTTTTAATATTTAAATCATTTCTCCACTTGTCTATTAAAAATAAAAAAGAACTAAGGCCTATTTTGGTTTTTGGTTTAATTAAATTTTGTTCAATCAACATTTTTGATGCAATCTCTAAACTTACTGAATTATCTTTTGCAAATTCATGTATTAATTTTATTGTGCTCTCCCCAATAGATCTTTTAGGATTATTTACTATTCTTCCAAAAGCCAAATCATCTTTTGGTTGATGAATTAATCTTAAATAAGCAACACAATCTTTAATCTCTGATCTTTCATAAAATTTAGTTCCACCTAGAATTCTATAGGGTAGACCAATTTTTAAAAACCGTTCTTCAAACTCTCTAGTTTGAAATATAGCTCTAACTAAAATAGCAATATTATTAAATGAATATTCGTTTTTTAATTTCTTTTCAATTTCATCAGAAACTCCTATTGCTTCATCTTTTCCATTTTTGAAACAATTAAGTTTTACTAGATCACCTTCTTCCATTGTAGTTTTTAGAGTTTTTCCAACCCTATTTTGATTATTAGCAATAAGATTAGATGCAACAGATAAAATGTTTTGAGAAGATCTATAATTTTCTTCTAATCGTATTACTTTAGAATTTTTATAAACCTGGTCAAATTCTAAAAAGTTTTTTATTTCAGCTCCACGCCAACTATATATGGACTGATCATCATCACCTACACAGCATATATTTTTATGTTTCTCAGATAATAAATATAACCATCTACTTTGAATATAATTTGTGTCTTGATATTCATCTACCAGTATATATTTAAAATTATTTGAATATATTTCTCTTATATCTAAATTCTTTTCTAAAATTTTCACAACATGCAAAATTAAATCACCAAAATCACAAGCGTTTAAATCTAATAATTTTTGTTGATAAATTTTGTAAAGAGGAAGTACAGTTTTTTCATATATATCATTTTTATTTATTACAACTTCATTTGGATAAAAGCCTTTGTTTTTCCATCTATCAATTATAGATAAAATATATTTGGGAGCTAACTGTTTAATGTCTATATTTTCTGCTTTACATATATTTTTGATTAACCTTACCTGGTCATCAGTGTCAATGATTGTAAAGTTGGAAGTTAATCCTGATGCAGGAGCGTGTTTTCTTAAAAGTTTAGCGCAGATTGAATGAAATGTTCCTAGCCATGATAATCCAGTTGCCTCAGAATCAAGTATTAAGCTAACTCTATTTTGCATTTCTTTAGCTGCTTTATTTGTGAAAGTTACAGATAGTATTTGATTGGGAAATGCTTTTTTTTCTTTAATAATATGTGCAATTCTTGAAGTAAGTACTTTTGTTTTTCCAGAGCCGGCACCAGCAACTATAAGCAAAGGGCCATCAAGATATAAAACAGCTTCTTTTTGTGCTTTGTTGAGGTTATTAAGATATTCAGAGTTTATCATTTTTAAAATTCCATTATAAGCTTACTAAATTTTCAAATGTATATATGAAACAAAAATATGAAAAAAGTTGTTAAATATTTTAATCACTTAGTTAAAAAGACAATATTCAAAGTTAGAAATAAAACAAATAGTAATTTTAAAATTAGTAATTTTAATAAATATGTAATAACTTTTATTTCTTTATTGTTTTTTTACTTATTTTACCTTTCAATACCTACTCTGTATGACAAAGTGTGGATTCAAAACAACATTGATAATAAGCTATATAAAGAATTTAACATTAAATTTAGTACATCTTCTGATATTTCTTATAATATTTTGCCATCCCCACATTTTTTAATAAAAGATTCCAAATTATTTAAAGAAGAGGAAGAAAAAAAAATTCTATTATCTGAAATTAAAAACCTGAAAGTATTTATTAGTCAAAAAAATTTATTTAAAAAAGAAAAAATTGAAATTAATGAGGTAATAATTGATAGTGCTAATTTTTACTTATTAAGAAAAGATTTTGAGTTATTAAATAATTCTAGTAACAACAAATTTTCTGATAAAAAAATTAAAGTCAATAATAGTAATATTTTTTTCAAAGATAATTCGAACGAAACTGTCGCAATTATAAAAGTATCTAAAGCATTTTTATTTTTTGACAATCCTAAATTGTTAAATTTATTTAACTTAAAAGGTACTTTATTCAAAGTACCTTTTACTTTTGACTTAAATAAAAAATTTCAACCTTCGGGAAATAAATCAATTAATATTAATGCTAAAAAACTTAAACTGAATATTTTTAACGAATCTAGTAATAAAATAAAAAATTTAATTAATGGATCAAATATAATTACATTTTTAAATTCTAAAATTTATACTCAATACAATGTTAAAAAAAATTTAATTAACTTTAAGTCAGGAAATTCTAAAATAAAAAATTCTAAAATTTACTATAAAGGTCAGTTATCAATTAACCCATTTGATCTTAAAATTGATGTAAATTTAGAAGATTATGTAATATCTGAATTGTTCAACCCTAATTCAATATTTGTAGAACTTATTAAAACTGGATTATTATTTAATGAAAATATAAGTGTAAACTCCTCTATTACTGTCAACTCAAACAAAAAAGAAAAAGTATTTGATTCAGCAAAAATTAATATAAAAATTTTAAATGGAAAATTAAACTTTAATCAAACAAAAATAATCAATAAAAAAATTGGTGAGTTTAAACTAGATAATAGTAATTTATTTTTTGAAAATGATCAATTAATTTTGAATACTGATATTGTGATTAATATTCTAAACCCTGATAATTTATTTTCTTTCCTTCAGACAGAAAGAAAATCAAGAACACCTTTCAAAAATATTTTTATTAATTTAGATTATGATTTTTCAACAAATCAAATAAAATTTTATAAATTCAACATAGATGGTTCAGAAGCTTCAGATAAAATGCAAAGGATAATTAAAAATTTTGATGTTAATAATGCTAATAATTTAAACAAGAGTAGGCGCCTATTAAATAAATTGTTTACTGCTTATGAGGGGTAAATCATTTTTTTAGGATCTACTATTTTTTCATAATCCTTTTCTTTAATGAGACCTGTTTTAAGTGTCTCAAACTTTAAAGTTGTATTATTTTTTAAAGCTGTTTTTGCAATCTTTGCAGCATTATCATACCCAATGTATGGAGCTAACGCGGTAACCAGCATCAAAGAATTATCTAAATGTTCCTTAATTTTTTTTTTGTTAGCTTTAATTCCTTTTACGCAATAAATGGCAAAATTTTTTACACTATCAGCAATAAGGTCTATTGATTGGAGTACGCTATGAGCAATCATTGGTTTAAATACATTTAATTCAAAGTGCCCATGAGAACCGGCTACTGTAATCCCGGTATGATTGCCAATTACTTTAGCACAAACCATTGTTACTGCCTCACATTGAGTGGGGTTAACTTTTCCAGGCATAATAGATGAACCAGGTTCGTTTTCTGGCAGTATTAATTCACCATATCCCGCTCTTGGTCCTGAGCCTAAAAATCTTATATCATTTGATATTTTCATTAATGAAACAGCACAAGTATTTAATGTACCTGAAAAGTTTACAATAGAATCGTGGGCAGCTAACTCTGCAAATTTATTATCAGCTGGTTTAAAAGGTATTTTTGTATATTTGGCAATTTCTTTAACAATTTTTTTATCAAATCCTTTTTTAGAATTAACTCCAGTTCCAACAGCCGTCCCACCTTGTGCAAGAAAATATATTTCTTTAAGAGCAAGCTCTATTCTTCCAATACATTTTTTTAATTGCACTTGATATCCAGAAAATTCTTGGCCAAGAGATAATGGTGTTGCATCTTGTAAATGAGTTCTGCCAATTTTGATAATCCTCTTAAATTCTTTAGATTTTTTTACTAACTCTTTTTCTAAAATTCTTAAATTTGGTAATAGTTTTGATATAGTTTCCTGAGCTACAGATATATGCATAGCAGTAGGAAAAACATCGTTTGTAGATTGTGATTTATTTACATGATCATTCGGATGAACAGGGTTTTTAGAGCCTTTTTTCCCACCTATCATTTCAATTGCTCTATTTGCAATTACTTCATTAACATTCATATTTGTTTGAGTGCCAGAACCAGTTTGCCAAACTTTTAATGGAAAGTTTTCATCAAGCTTTCCATTAATAACTTCTTCAGAAGCTTTTATTATTAAATTAGTTATTTTTTTATTAATTTGCTTTTCTTTATAATGAACTAGTACAGCAGATCTTTTGATAATTGCAATTGATTTTATTATTGAAATATTAACTAAAATTTTTCCAATATTAAAAAATTTATTTGATCTTTGAGTTGATGCACCCCAGTATTTGTCGTCAGGTACATTAATACTTCCTATGCTATCAAATTCTTTTCTTAATTTCATTGATTAATATATAATTAATAATTTATTATACTTATATATTAAATTTTAAAAACTCATAGGAGCTAAATGTCAAATTTTAACAAAGTAAAAACTTTCATGGAAACCTTTGGTCAAGAGGTCAAAACTAAACCTTCTTTTAGTGCTGATAAGGTTAATAGCCTTAGATATGATTTAATTAAGGAGGAGTTAGAGGAACTTAAGGCTGCAATGGAAAACAAAGATCTTTTAGAAGTCGCTGATGCTTTAACAGACATATTATACGTGACTTATGGTGCGGGACATGCCTTTGGTATTGATCTTGATAAATGTTTTGAGGAAGTACAAAGTTCAAATATGAGTAAGCTAAATACGGATGGCAAGCCAATATATAATGAATCTGGAAAGGTTATGAAGGGACCAAAGTATTTCAAACCTGATCTAACTAAATTCGTAAATTAATAGGGGCGTTCTGTTTCCCGCCCTCAATCAGAAAACACCATAACTATGACTTTTTTATAAGGTACACAGTAAGGTACACAGTTAATTGGTGGTTTCTTTGTAATGAATTTTTAATAAATAGTATGAAGATGGAGAGGGAAAAAAGCATAAATTAACCGATGAAGGACTTGATAGACAGATATATGATGGAACTTCATAAAATGAAAAATTTAATTGAACAGATAAAATTATTAAAAATTATTAATCAAAAAAGTGTTAAAGATAAAAAGTTCTTATTAGAAAAAGAGAAAAATATAGAAATTTATTATGCCCCATTTGACTATATTAATTCAAAGGCAAAAATAGTTATCGTTGGAATAACACCAGGGTTACAACAAATGCTGCAGAGTTATGAAGTTATAAATCAGAGAAAATCTCTTAAAGAAGTTAAAGACTTATCAAGTTTTAAAGGGAGTATGAGAACAGGTCTAATCAAGTATTTAGATGAACTAAAAATTAATGATATTTTGAAGATTAAATCTTGTGAAAGTTTATTTAATAAAAATAGTAAATATTTACATACTACTTCATTAGTTAAATATCCCGTATTTGATAAAGGAAAAAATTATTCAGGTGCTAATATTTTAAAAAAGAAAATACTTTTAGATTTTATTGAAAAAAGATTTTTAGGAGAGTTAAAAATTTTAAAGAATTCAATTATTATTCCTCTAGGAAATACAGTTTCATCTACAATTGAATATTTAAATAATAAATATAATCTTGAGTTAGCGTGTTTTCTTAAGGGATTTCCTCATCCATCAGGTGCAAATGCTAGAAAGAGCATTCAATTTAAGGAAAACAAAATGGCAATGATAAAATTGTTAAAAAAAAATAAATGAAAAATGTGAGAAATTAATGATTGAAGAAGATATTGGAAGAATTAAAGTTTTATAAAATATCTTTAATAGAGGTACATAGTTAGTACACAGTAGGTACACAGTCTTTTAAAATTAGATTTTTGTTGGTAATAAAAGGTTATCCAATTTTTAGGGGCGTTCTGTAACTCGGTCGCTCTATTAATA
>Ga0308004_10000445_pt1 | contig 19407 bp, 20 predicted proteins | sample Neamet38_FD_203156 | JGI IMG/M metagenome (GOLD analysis project Ga0308004, IMG submission 203156) | Marine microbial communities from water near the shore, Antarctic Ocean - #38 | ecosystem: Environmental > Aquatic > Marine > Unclassified | place: Southern Ocean | collected 2014-06-06 | reverse complement strand
ACTGAGAGACTAAATGCCAACTTATAACGAAATTACATTAGCAAAGGAACTAATAAGATTTCCAAGCATTACACCTATTGATGCAGGTGTAATGAAATTTTTAGCAAATAAACTAACGGACATTGGATTTAAATGTAAAATTTTAGAGTTTAAAGATAAGAAATCTAAACCTGTTAAAAATCTATATGCACGGCTGGGTAATTCACAACCAAACTTTATGTTTGCAGGTCATTTAGATGTGGTACCTCCAGGGAATTTGAAAGATTGGACTGTAAAACCATTTAGTCCTACTATTAAAAAAAACCACCTAATTGGAAGAGGTGCAAATGATATGAAAAGTGCAATAGCAAGTTGGATTGTTTCAGTAAATAACTTTGTATTAGGTAATAAAAAATTTAAAGGTTCTATTAGTTTATTAATTACAGGTGATGAAGAGGGTGTTGCTATTAATGGTACTAAAAAAGTAGTTGATTACTTAAAAAAGAAAAAAGAAAAAATAGATTTTTGTTTAGTTGGAGAGCCTACTAATCCTAATAAACTTGGTGAAATGATTAAGATTGGTAGAAGAGGAAGTATTAATGCAGAGTTAACTATAATTGGTACTCAAGGCCATGTTGCATACCCTCATCGTGCTAATAATCCTTCAACCACAATGATTAAAATATTGAATGAAATAAAAGGAATAAAATTTGATGAAGGAACAAGAGATTTTCAGCCAACAAATTTAGAAGTAACTAAAATTAATATCAATAATACTGCTGATAATGTTATTCCAGGTGTTGCATACGCTACATTTAATATAAGATTTAACAATAAACACTCCTCTTCTAGCTTAAAAAATAGATTAAATAAAATTTTAAAAAATATTACTAAAAAAAATAATTCTAATTTTAAAATAGAATATCGTGTGTCAGGGGAGGCTTTTTTAACTAAGCCAAATAAAACTACCTATATGATTCAAGATGTTATAAAAAAAATTACAAAAATTAAACCTCAACTATCTACAGCAGGTGGAACTTCAGATGCAAGATTCATTAGAAAAATTGCTCCATGTTTAGAATTTGGTCTAGTAGGCAAAACAATGCATAAAGTAGATGAAGCAGTATCCATTTCAGATTTAAAAAAGTTAACAAAAATATATTCTAGTATTTTAGAAAATTATTTTAAATGAAAACTGGTTTAATAACCTCTGATACTTATCAAAATCACAATACAGGCGATGGACATCCAGAAAAAATTGACAGAGTTACAGCAGTTATCAATAATTTTAAGAAATTAGATAATAAGAATTTAGTTTGGAAAAAACCTTCAAAATTTAACAAGTCACTTTTAGAAATAACTCACAATTCTGATTATATAGATTTTGTAGAAAGGTCTTTTCCAAAGAAAGGATTATCTTTTTTAGATGGAGATACAATTGTGTCTCCAGGAAGTAAAGAGGCTACCTCAGATGCTGTGGGATCAATTATTACAGCTATTGATGGTGTTCAAAATAATGAATTTAAAAATGCTTTTTGTGCTGTCAGACCTCCAGGACACCATGCAGAAAAAAATAAAGCTATGGGTTTTTGTATTTACAACAATGTAGCTGTTGGAGCTAATTATCTAATAGACAAGTATAAACTTAGTAAAATTGCAATCATTGATTTTGATGTTCATCATGGAAATGGAACTCAAGACATTTTCTATAATAGTGAGAAAGTTTTGTATATTTCAACTCATCAATATCCCTTCTACCCTGGGTCTGGTACAGAGCAAGAAAAAGGTAAATATAACAATATATTCAATATTCCTCTACCTGCTGGTACAACCTCTGAAGAATATTTAAATGCGTATGAATTCGTGCTCAAAAAAATAAATCATTTTAAACCAGAGTTTATATTGCTTTCAGCTGGTTTTGACGCTCACAAAGATGACCCCTTAGCTCAATTTCAATTGGAAAGTAAAGATTTTTATGAAATTACGAAAAGAACTCTAGAAATGTCTAAATTATATTGTGATGGAAAAGTTGTCTCAATTTTAGAGGGTGGTTACGATCTCTTGGCACTACAAGAGAGTACTGCGATGCATGTAAATGCATTGATAGAATTTAATTGATAATTTTTTAATAGGCTTTAAAGAACTCTCAATGAAACTTTATAAAATTACAAAATCAAATATTGATAAAAAAGGTCGTGGTCTTTATGCTACACAAAATATTAAGGAAGGAACTAGAATTATCGATTACGTTGGAAAAATTATTACGAAAAAACAAACTGAAGAGTCTCAAAAATTTGATAATGCAAAACCTATCTATTTATTTAACTTAAATAAGAAGTACGATATGGATGGTGATGTTTCTTGGAATACAGCACGTTTAATAAATCACTCTTGTTCTAATAACTGTGATTATAATGGAACTGGTTTAAAGTTATGGGTTATTGCCATAAAAGATATTAAAAAAGGTGAAGAAATAACAGCTGATTATGGCTTTGGTTATGATGAGGACTATAAACAGTTTCCATGTAAATGCCGTTCTAAAAACTGTTGTGGTTATATAGTTCGAGCTGAATCAAGATGGCGAATTAATAAAAGATTTAGCATTAATAGACAACAGTTTAGTAAATAACTTTCTCCAAAAATAACCCTTCTGCTGGGGCAGGTGGAGCACACAGAATTCTTTTTTTGGACTTTAAAACTAAATCGAATTTTTTTAAATCCCACTTTTTTTCAGCTAAATACTTTAAACAACCAACCATTGATCTAACTTGTTGTTGTAAAAATGATTGAGATTGAAATTGTATTTCAATTCTGCCTTTAATTGATTTTATCTTAATTGATGTCATAGTTCGAATTGAACTTTTAGCATTGCAACTTGAAGATCTAAATGTTGAAAAATCTTTAGTACCTAAAAGTTTTTTTGCACCTTTTTTCATCAGAAAAATATCCAATTCTTTAATTATATGCCAACCTCTTTCTTTTTCTATTGAGGGCTTACTAAGTCGATTATAGATTATATATTTATAGATTCTTTGCTTGGCAGAAAACCTTGCATGAAAATTTAATTTTTTTTTTTTAATACCTATAATTGAAATACTCATATCATTAACAAAGTGATTTACGGATTTTAAAAATTTATCCAGATTTAGAATTTCCTTTTTACAATCAAAGTGGGCTGATTGTTCAATTGCATGAACACCTGAGTCTGTCCTCCCAGACCCCACTAAGGATATCTTTTCTTTTAAAATTTTAGAAAATTTTGTTTGAATTGATTTTTGAATTGATTTTCCATTTGACTGAATTTGCCAACCAATAAAATTGGTACCTACATATTCAATTAAAACTTGATATCTATGCATTATTTAAATTTGAACCTTTTTTAATTAGTGATCCAAGCATGAATTCACTAATGTTTTGTGGTCTTTTTCCTTGCCTTTGAATTTCCAGAACTTTTATAGATTTTTTATTACCACAACTAATTTCTAAATAATTATCCAATACTTCACCAATTTCACCACTACCAAATGTTAGTTTTGCTTTTAAAATTTTATATCTTTCACCTTTATATATAAAAAAGGCACCAGGATTTGAATATAATCCATTTATTTTACCAATAATATTTTCTGCAGTTTCATTCCATCTTATTTGGCCTTCAGTTTTTTCAATTTTAGTTGCGTAACTTGCTGCGTTGTGATCTTGTTCTTTAAACTGAATTTTATCATCTAAAATCTCATCAATGTTATCTAATATTTTTTTTGCTGCTAACGCAGAAAGTTTTTCAGCCATTGTCTCTGAATTATCATCAGACATAATATTAATTTTATAAGAATTACAAATAGGCCCTGTATCTAACTTTTCTCCAATTTTCATAATACTAATACCTGTTTCTTTTTCTAAATTCATTATTGATCTTTGAATAGGTGCTGCACCTCTCCATTTTGGAAGGAGTGATGCATGAATATTAATAAAACCTTTTTTGACTAAAACTAAATATTCTTTTGGAATAATTTGTCCGTAAGCGACTACAATCGCTAAATCAGCATCCAATTTTTTTAGATAATTATACTCTTCTTTATTATTCTCTAACGAACTTGGTGTCCTACATTCTATCTTTAAAGTTTCAGAAATTCCTTGTATGGGTGACTTATTAATTTTTTGTCCTCTTTGAGATTTTTGAGGTGGTTGTGTGTATACAACTGATACAGGGTATCCATTTTGATATAACACTTTTAATATCGGTACAGCAAATAATGGTGTACCCATAAAGATAATTTTTTTTAGCACTTTCTAAAGAATTTCTCTATTAATCTTGATCTTAGAAAGTTTTTTTATGATCATCGATTTTTTTAATTTTGATAAATAATCAATAAATAAAATTCCTTCTAAGTGATCCATTTCATGTTGAATGCAAGTTGCTAATAAACCCTCAGCTTTTAATAGTTTTTTTTTTCCATCATAATCTAAATATTCAACTTCACATGAGCTTGGTCTTTCTATTTCTGCAAATTGATCTGGCACAGATAGACATCCCTCTTCATAAATTGATTTTGCTTCATTTTTATTTTTAATAACAGGATTTACAAAATACCTGGGCTCCTTCTTATTTTCGTCTCTACTTATATCCATAACAATTATTCTTTTAGGAACTCCTATTTGAATTGCAGCAAGACCAATTCCTGGAGCCTCATACATAGTATCAAGCATATCATCCATTAAATTTTTCTCTTCCACCCCAACTTTTTTCACAGATTCAGATATTTGTCTTAACAATTTATTAGGTTCAGTTAAAATTTTTCTGATTGTCATAATTAACGATTATTTTATTATAAGTTTTAAACTTTTAAAGGAAGAACTTTAAGAAGAATCTTGTTTCTTAGAGAGTCAATGTTTAGCTGATTAAGAGTGCTTATAATAAAGTACATTGTATCATCATCAATATTCCTTAGTTCGTCCTGTCCTATAACCTCAACAATTCTGAGCATTGCAACGGCCATATCTCTATTATTAATAAATACTTGAATATCTGAGGGTATCTCAAACTCATTTATCTTATAAAGATCTTTATATTTTTTTGAAACATTGATGTCATCAGACTTAAAGGCTTCAACTAAAATAATATCTTTTTTTGAAAAAAAATATTTCTTATCTCTTTTTATTTTTTTTAATGAATTATTTAAATCTTTCGTGATTTTTTTAATTGAAGTACCTTCCTTAAGGTAATTAACTAATTTAGACTGATGTAAAATTTTATTGTTAATCTTAATATTGGTTTGATCTGCTTTATCTTGGTATGTGTAGTTCTCATAAAATCTTATATAATTTGATGGAACATCTTCTTTTTTAATTTTACTTAAAAATACCTTTAACTCCACGTTAAAGGAGTTTCCAATATTATCATTTTTAAATGAATTTTTTAAAGCATTCAGCAATTCAAATTTTTTTTCGATTTCACTAGTAATTAAAATTCCTTGGTAAATTAAAGCTCTTGCTTCTGTGGTTGATAAAACCTTTGTTGATTCTTTAATATTTAATAGTTGACTAATATTAAATTGAAACCTTTTGTAGAGCTCAAACAATTCTTTTTCAGTATAATTTTTTTCATGAGTTGCTTTTTCAATTTCTATTATCTTATCAATATCCGCAAGTTCTACTTCTTGAATATTATCTAATAAGTTTGATGTCGATAAGTATTTCCAAATTTCTTTCGTAGTGCTATCTTTTGGTATAAATTTAAATTTAGGATTTGTTCTATGAGATAAGTGAAAATCCAACATTGTTTTTTCGGATATGGTTGTTTCTGGTTTATCTTCATAACCCATTAAATAATTAATTTTACTTTCATAAAACTTATCCTTGAAACCTAATTCTTTTTTTAAATCCATTAAGAGTTGGGCTTCATCTTTTTTTTTATTATTAACTAAGCAATAAATATTAAATTTTGATAAATATTCATCTTCTATTGGATCTTGAATTTTAGAGAATATTTCACATGACTTTTTAACATCAGATCTAGAAAGATAATAATCTACTAAATATTTAGTAAGTTCACTGTTTTCATTAATTATTTGATTATTTAATAGGTACTCCTCTATTAATTGAAAGTTTGAGTTTTTAATAAGCCAGTTAGATTTTATCTCTCTGAATTGTTTCTTTGTAATATTTAACTCTGGATAATAAGCATTAGTTAAGAGTAAAATATTTAAAATATTTTTTGCATCTTGTGAAAGTTTTATTTTATTAATTCTTTTAAAAATATTAAAAATTTGATCTCCATTAGAATTTGACCACATATTGATATCTAGTCCATTTTCAGAAGGATCATAAAGGCCTGCGATTTCTATTTCTTTTGATGCAAGAGTTTTATCTTCTTCTATATTAAAATCATTTACTTTTTGAGACTGCATTTCATAAATGGAGTTTTCTTGTACACTTTTTTTTTCAGAATCTACCTTGATAATTGTATCTTTTATTTTTGGCTTTGCTTCAACATTCCAAATATCTACAGGTTCTTCGGAATGTGACCCAAATCCAAAAAGTAAAAACAATAAAATGATAGATAGTTTTTTTTTATTTAACAATTTTAAGATTTTCATTAGGAATAAATTTTTCAATTTTTTTATTAGGTGATGGAAAGTCAATTTTACTTAACATAACTATTGCTCCAATAACGATAACTAGAATGACTATTACTTTAATTAAGAGACCTTTGATTTTGCTGGTGCTTGTATTTTTTGAAAATTGCATATATTCTCTATTAATTTCAAATTAAGACTTATTTGTGTTTTTTCAATAAAGAAAGCTTATGATTTTAAAAAAAAACATCGTTTTTTTAGGTATGATGGGTTCTGGAAAATCTTCTATTGGTTATTTAATTTCAAAAAAATTAAACCTTGTATTTGTTGATGTAGATAATTTAATTGAGGAAGAAAGTGGGATAAATATCTCAGAAATATTTAAACTGAAAGGAGAAAATTATTTTAGAAATTTAGAGGAAAAAGTTACACTCAAGGCTCTAAAGGGGTTTAATAAAGTTATATCACTAGGTGGTGGTGGTTTCATCAATAATAGAATTAGAAAAGAAGTTTTAATCAATCATTTTTCATTTTGGCTTAATTGGAGCGAGTCAATTTTACTGAAAAGAATCAAGGACAGTAAAAAAAGACCAGTGGCTTTTCAAGCATCAGATGTGGAGATAAAACTACTAATTAAAAAAAGAACTAAAATATACTCAAAAGCTCAATTTAAAATAAACTGTAATAAACTTTCAAAAACTGAAATAGTTAAACAAATTATAAAAATTAATGAGCTCAATTAAACTACAAATAAAAACTGGAAGTCAAAAATATCCAATTTACATTGGAAATAATATCCTAAATAAACTTCAAAAATTATTAAAAGAAAATTTAATTAATTATAATCAGTGTTTGGTGGTTGTTGATAAAAATGTTCCTAAAAAATTAATAAATAAAACTCTCAGTTTCTTACCAAAAAAAGAAATTACAGTTCATTATTTTAATGCTAGTGAAAGAAACAAAAATCAACAAAGTATAAATAAGATTTTATCTGTACTTCTAAAAAAAAATTTTAACAGAAATGATTGTTTAATTTCAATTGGTGGTGGAATTACAGGTGATGTCTCTGGATTTGCAGCAAGTATGTTTAAAAGAGGTTTAAAATTTATAAACATACCTACCACCCTGCTATCTCAGGTCGATTCTTCTATCGGTGGAAAAACAGGAATTAATACCAAATATGGGAAAAATTTAATTGGTGCTTTCTACCAACCTAGCCTAGTTATCTCAGATATTAATTTTTTAAGGTCACTGCCAAAAAGAGAATTAGTTTGTGGATACGGTGAAATTTTAAAACATGCTTTAATTACTGATAAAAAATTTTTTGCATTTTTAAATAAAAATGGTGCCAATATTTTAAACCTTGAAGGTTCTTTGATCAAAAAAGCAATTTACAAAAGTTGTTCTATAAAAAAAAAAATTGTTGAGGCTGATGAAAAGGAAATGAATATAAGAAAAATTTTAAACTTCGGACACACTTTTGCTCACGCTTATGAGGCTACACTTAAGTATTCTCAAAAATTAAATCATGGAGAGGCCGTTATATTAGGAATTAAAACAGCTGCTAAATTTAGTTTAGTAAATAAAATCTTGAACCTTGCAGATTTTATGTTGATTGAAAATCACCTAAAACAGCTTAACCTTCCAAGACAAATTAATAAATTTTTTTCACAAAAAGATATTAAACAAATTATATCTTTCATGAAAAAAGATAAGAAAAATGATACAAAAAAAATAAATTTGATACTAATAAAAAAAATAGGCTTTCCAATTATTGATTTACAATTCAATGAAAGTAAAATTAACCTTTTTCTAAAAAGAGAATTAATTAAGTAATATTTGAATTGAGTGTATGTGCTCTTTTATTTCTACACTTAAAATACTATAAACTCTTTTAGTTGACACTATTTTGTTAAATTTACCTAATTCATCAGATTTTATTGTTATTTTTAAATGAAACTTTCCTTCTTGATGCCCTTTATGATTTTTGTGTAAAAAACTTTTATCCTCAATTTTTATATCTTGAACAGTAATTTTTGTTTCAATTTTATTTTTAACAATTGCAATTAATTCATTTATATTCATAAATACTATTTAATTAGTATATAACATGAAAAATATTTGTGACTGGAATAATTGCTTTGAAATTGGTGAATATAAAGCACCTATCGAAAAAGATAATAGCAAAAGCTACAGACTACTTTGTTTGGTTCATGTCAAAGAATTTAATAAAAATTGGAATTATTTTAAAGGAATGGATGATGAGCAGGTATTTGATTTTCTCAAATCTGATATGACTTGGCACAAACCCACACAAAGCTTTAGTTCTTCAGATAATTTTTTTAAAGTTCTTTGGAATAACACTCTAAAAGATGAGTTTGATAAGACTAAACTTAGGGGTGAATATAATCACATGAATCAATTCAAATTTGATGGTAATGACATTAAGGCCTTTAGTATTTTGGGTGTCTCTGTTGGTTTAAAATGGGAACAAATACAAGATAAATTCAAAACTCTTGTCAAAAAATTTCACCCTGATATTAATTTAGGAAATAAAGAATATGAAGAAAAACTTAAATTAATTACTTTAGCTTACACTCAGCTAAAGAACACATACAGGGAAAAAATTGACACCTAATTTAAATATTCAACCAGATATAAAAATTTCTTTAAAACAAAGTTTTGGAATTGATTCTGATATGGAAGTTCCAGCATTCTCAAAATCAAGTGAGCTTGTTCCTGAAATTGATAAAAGTTATAAATTTGATAAAGACACAACGCTTGCAATAATTTCTGGCTTTACATTTAATAAACGTGTTTTGGTTCAGGGTTATCATGGAACTGGAAAGTCAACACATATTGAACAAATAGCAGCAAGATTAAATTGGCCTTGTATTAGAGTTAATTTGGATAGTCATGTAAGCAGAATAGATCTTATTGGAAAAGATGCAATTGTAGTAAAAGATGGAAAGCAAGTAACAGAATTTAGAGAGGGAATTTTACCTTGGTCAATTCAAAACCCTGTTGCACTTGTTTTCGATGAATACGATGCTGGTAGACCTGACGTAATGTTTGTGATCCAAAGAGTGCTAGAGGCCGAAGGAAACTTCACTCTTTTAGATAAAAATAAAGTAATAAAGCAAAATAAATTTTTTAGGTTATTTGCAACATCTAATACTATTGGATTAGGGGATACAACTGGATTGTATCATGGTACTCAACAAATTAACCAAGGACAAATGGATAGGTGGAATATTGTAACATCTTTAAATTACCTGAGCCTAGACAGAGAAATGGAAATTGTTTTAGGTAAAAATAAACAACTAAATAACCCTAAGGGTAAAGAAAAAGTTTCTAATATGATTAAAGTGGCATCACTAACTAGAAAAGGTTTTATAGCAGGTGACATATCTACAGTTATGAGTCCTAGGACAGTTTTGCATTGGGCTGAAAATGCTGAAATCTTTAAAGATATAGGTTATGCCTTTAGAGTTACATTTTTAAATAAATGTGATGATATTGAAAAAAACACTATAGCTGAATATTACCAAAGATGTTTTGGTGAGGAATTACCAGAGTCGATGATAAATATTCAGATTTAAATGAGTAATAAAGAGAACATTTTAAAAGATCAATTTAAACAAGCTCTTGTTTCAACCGCAAAAGTAATTTCAGAGGATTATAAACCAGATATAAAAAAGCTAGATAAAGACTTAAATTCCAAAAAAATTGATTTTTTTGATGTAACTAACTTATCCAATAGAAGTGATTTTGTCAGATTAAGAGCAGAATCAGATTCTGGCGCATTAAAAAAAAAGTTCTCAAATAAAGAAATATTTAATAAAAATTTACCCAATAATCCTTCCTGTAAATCCCTATATAATATTGCTGAAAAAGTTAGATATGAAATATTAGGTGGTAAAATGCTTCAAGGAGTAGGAAAAAACTTAAAAGAAAATTATGTTCAAAAAATAAGCATAACTCGTAAAGATCAATTAAAGAATAAAGAAGATGTTGCGATAACAGAAGCATTTGAACTATATATGTTAAAAAAATTTTTTAATTTAAAGCTTAGTGCTGAATCTTCAAAAATGTTGAGCTTTTGGGAAAAGGATTTTAATTCCTCTATAGAAAAACATGTGAATTTCTTAAAAAAAAATATGGAGAATCAAAATAATTATAGTTCAAAATTTTCTGAAATTCTTGAGAATATGGATGTATTGAGTTCAAATAACGAAAAGAATGAAGAAGAAAATAATGAAAAAGATAATGAACAAGATAATAAGTCTGAAAATAATAATGATGATGAATCTGGTTGTGAGGATAAAGAGAATCAACAAAATGAAACGCTAAGTAGCTTAGATGCTGGTTTTGATCTTAGTGATCAACAAATAAATGAACAGCTAGAGGATTCTGGATCTCAAAAAGAAAGTACAGAAAATATATTACAAAAAACAAATATGGGTAATATTGATCAAGAGTATAAAATTTATACAGCTGAATTCGATGAAATTGCCAAAGCAGAAACATTAGAAGACACTAAAGAAATACAGAAATTAAGAAAAAATTTAGATCAACAGTTGGTTGGTTTCCAAGATTTAATAACTAAACTTGCAAATAAACTACAAAGACAACTTCTTGCAAAACAAAATAGGGCTTGGGAATTTGATTTAGAAGAAGGATTGCTTGATAGCTCTAAACTGACTAGAATTATTATTGATCCTTACAACTCTTTGTCTTTCATGAAAGAAAAGGATCTTGATTTCAAAGATACAATCGTAACTTTACTAATTGATAATTCTGGATCTATGCGCGGTAGACCAATTACTATCGCCGCACTTTGTGCAGACATATTATCAAGAACACTGGAGAGATGTTCTGTAAAAGTTGAAGTTCTAGGTTTTACAACAAAAAATTGGAAAGGTGGAAAAAGTAGGGAAGCTTGGACCAAAGAAGATAAACCTAAAAGTCCTGGAAGATTAAATGATTTAAGACATATAATTTATAAAAGTGCAGATACACACTGGAGACAAGCTAAAAACAACATAGGACTAATGCTTAAAGAAGGGTTGCTTAAAGAAAATATAGATGGTGAAGCAATATCTTGGGCTTTTAATAGGATTAAAAAAAGAAAAGAAGAGAGGAAAATTCTAATGGTAATTTCAGATGGTGCGCCAGTAGATGATTCTACTTTATCTGTAAATACTGGTGATTTTTTAGAAAAACATTTAAAAAAAATGGTTAAGTTTATAGAAACTAAAAGTGATGTAGAAATTTTAGCTATTGGAATTGGTCATGATGTTTCTAGGTATTACGATAAAGCTATTAAAATTACAGATGTTCATGAGCTTGGTGATGTAATGATTTCTCAGTTGAGTGGATTGTTTGAGGGTAAAAATAAATTACACTAAAGATCCAAAAGATCTTTGTTTTTCCATTTAATACTAACTTCTGCACCACTTCTAGTCTTAGAATTTCTACATACTATATTTGCATAATTTTTTTCAAGTAATGTTTTTCCGATAAAAATACCAAGACCTAAACCAGATTTTAAATTATTCAAAGATTTAAAAGATTTAATATAAGGTTCACCAATTTTTCGTAGTACGTCACTCGGATATCCCTTTCCATCATCTTCAATTATAATTTCAGTAAAATTACTATCACTTTTTACACTTATAAAAACTTTAGTTTTTGCAAATTTATTTGCATTACCAATAAAATTTCTCATTCCATAAACAATCTCAATAGACTTTGTAATATTTAGTGGGTTGGAATTTTGATCATAATTTACAATAAACTCTTTTTTTCCTGTCTCTTGGAAGGATTTTACGATCTCTTTGACATAGTTACTAATTGTTATATCTCTATCAATAAAATCATCTTCAATAATAGGGTTTAGTGTTAACTTTTTTAGTATTTCGCCACACCTATCAATTTGACTACCCAGTAATTCAATATCTTTTTTTACTTCTTTATTATCCTTAAATTGAGTTAATAAATCAGTTGCTATAATTTTTATTGTTGAAAATGGAGTTCCTAAAGAGTGTGCTGCTGCAGCTGCTTGACCGCCTAATGACAAAAGCTCATGTTCTTTTGACATAATTTCTTGCATTTTATTTAATGCTTCTTTTCTTAGTCTAGATTCTATTCCAAATTTAAGGGCAAAATAATTTAAAAAAATTAAAGCAACAGTCAATGAAATTGGAATTGAATAATAATAATAGGCGTCAACGTGAAAGTGTTCGTTAACTGGAAAAGGCAATGGATAATTAAAAAAAGTAAGAAACAAAATAATTAATACAGTGATTACAACCAACAAAGAATTACTTTTAAATCCCAAACATGAAGAGGAAAAAATAGCAGGAATTATTAAAAAAATTGAAAAAGGATTGGTAATCCCCCCAGTTAAATAAATTAAACAACTTAGCTGTAAGACATCAATTAATAGAAAATAAAAAGCTTCTTTATCTAACAGCTGTGTTCTTTGATGAATATAAATTAGATATAAATTAGTTAATACACCTATCAAAATTATCAAATTTTCTAAAATTAAATCAAACTTAAAACTAAAGATAAAGTATATTACATTTATAGTTATTAACTGCCCAATAATAGCAATCCATCTTAAATTAATGTATGTAGATTTTTTTAATGTAAAGTATTTTGAAGTTTCGAAAAACTTCATTATTAGATGTCTAGATTTTGAACATTAATTGCATTTGAAACAATAAAATCTTTTCTTAACGCCACATCATTACCCATTAGAGTGTGTATGAGAAGTTGATCTTTTTTTAAATCTTTTGAATATTGAACTTGTAGTAAGTTTCTTGTTTCAGGATCAAGTGTGGTGCTCCATAATTCATCTGGGTTCATTTCACCTAACCCCTTAAACCTTTGAATACTCATTCGTGATTTTTCTTCATCATAAGCTTTTGAAAATTCTTTGGTATTTTTTTTTATTTTCTTTAATTCTTTACTATTGTTTAAAATATAATCTTCAAGTTCTTTTTCATCTTTTATATAAATTCCTTTTGAGCCTTTATTAATTTTGAATAAAGGTGGTTGAGCAAGATACACATGGCCATTTTCAATTAATTTATTAAAAGGTTTATTATTAAAGAATGTTAGTAGTAGAGCTCTAATGTGAGAACCATCAACATCAGCATCAGTCATTATAATAATTTTCCCATACCTTAAATCTTTTAAATCTAAATCTTCTGTTTTGGGATCTAAGCCTAGCGCGTTAATAAGTGTTACAATCTCATTTGAAGAAATCATTTTTGACAATGTTTTCGTTCTATGTTCACTTCCATCCTTATTACTATTTTTTTTAAGAAAAACTTCCTCTACATAAGTGTTAAGAATTTTACCTCTTAGTGGTAAAACAGCTTGATTAGCGCGATTTCTTCCTTGTTTGGCGGAACCACCAGCAGAATCTCCCTCAACTATAAATAGTTCAGTACCTTCTTGTTTTCCAATTTGACAATCTGCCAGTTTTCCAGGTAAACCACTTAATTCTAAAGCCCCTTTTCTTCTTACATTTTCTCGAGCTTTTCTAGCAACATCTCTTGCAAGAGCTGCCTGCATTACTTTTGCTAAAATAATTTTGGCAATACTGGGATTTTGGTCAAACCATATTGATAATCTTTCACTAACAATATTTTCTACTATCATTCTCACTTCAGATGAAACTAACTTATCCTTTGTTTGAGATGAAAATTTTGGATCTGGTATTTTCGCGGATATAACACAAGTCAGACCTTCTTTAATATCATCTCCCGCAATGGTTAATTTATTTTTTTTTAGTAAATTATGTTCTGTTGCATATTTATTTATTACTCTAGTTAATGCACTTCTAAATCCTAATAAATGAGTACCACCATCTTTTTGATAAATATTATTTGTGTAAGGATAAATATCCTCTCCATAGCTTGCGTTCCATTTTAAAGAACATTCAATTTCGATATTTTCTTTTTTACCTTCAATATAAATTGGTTTTTTAAATAAATGGTTTCCTGTTTTATTTAAAAGTTTTTCTCTTTTTTCATCTAAAAAATCAACAAACTCTAAAACACCACCATCAAATTTAAATTCAATTACTTTTTCTTTTTTTTGATTTAAATCATTAATCGTTATCTTTATTCCCTTATTCAAGAATGCAAGTTCACGCATTCTTTTAATTATTATATTTGGAGTAAATTTTATTGAAGAGAAAATTTCTTTAGATGGTAAAAAAGTTATTTGTGTTCCTGTCTCTTTTGACTTTCCTATGATTTTAAGCGGAGCTTTAGAGTCTCCATCTTTAAATTCCATAAAATATTTTTTACCATCTCTATCTATTTCTAATTTTAATTTTTCTGATAATGCGTTTACAACTGAAACTCCAACCCCATGTAAACCACCCGATACTTTGTATGAATCATGATCAAATTTTCCACCTGCATGAAGTTGGGTCATTATAACTTCTGCAGCAGACATTTTTTCACCTTTGTGCATATCAACAGGTATACCTCTACCGTCGTCTCTTACTGTAATAGTTCCATCTGAGTTAATTTTTAAGTCTATGTTTTTACAATGGCCTGCTAACGCTTCATCAATTGAGTTGTCTACAACCTCATAAACCATGTGATGTAAACCAGTTCCATCATCTGTATCTCCAATGTACATTCCAGGTCTTTTTCTAACTGCCTCGAGACCTTTTAGTACCTTGATGGAATCTGCTTGATATGTTGAATTATTTTTCATATTTTTAATAAATGGGAATTAACTATTTATACCATTTTTTAAAAAAAAATGATGATTATTATGTCTTTAAATTGCTAAAAAACTATAAATAAGGGTTGATTTTAAAAGCTTAGTTAATGGTTGGGAGAGTAGAGCCCGAACCTACAGCACCTTTAAAAATACCCACCCTTTGCAAACGTGTTTTGAGAACCTCACTATTATAAAGCTCCTTTTTTGATTGATGAACCTTGGTAAACGAAGAGTCCGCTGTTAGTACAAATAAGATCAATTCGAGTTTGATATTTAGATATAATGAGTCTTATATTCCTCCTGTTAGTCTTACAAAACTACTATTTATAGTAGTACAAAACTATCCTGAAATTTGCAATTAATTTTTCTAAAAAGTTGTGACCACAATATATGTTCTTGGTAATAGACATGCATAGTCAGATTCGGATTGTTAACATCAAATAAAACTTAATAGAAAATAATTATAAAATTATTCTATATAAATATTTATTCTAACTATCTAAATTCTATTTTAACTTAAAATTAATGTTTACAATCTTAATGTCGTTAATGATTATTTTTTTTAATAAAAATTTGACTATTAGAAACTTTTTTTATGATATATGACCCATTTAATTCTTTTAAGAACCTATTAATAGCGTAACAAGGGCTGTCTTTAAGATTTGGATAAAAATCCCAAATATAATCATCGCATATTAACAGTCCATTATTTTTTAATGTTTTCCATGCATTTTTACAATCTTTATATACTTGGGGCCCGTAGTGGTAACCATCAACATATATTGCATCAAACTTAAAATTATTATTTTCAAAGAAAGTATCACTAGTATTTTTAATCTTATGAATATTCTCATATTCTTCTACATTAAAATCAAAATTTTTTTCTATTTCAGAAAAACTAATATGGTCAATATATTCAGCTGTTCCAACCCAGTTATCTACACATTTAACCTTTGAACTGTTAAATAAATTCGCTACAAACATTGAAGAGTTTGCCTCATATGAGCCTATTTCTAAATAATTAAAGTTTTGATTTAATTGATTTAAATAGTGATAAAAATTATATGCATGTGGTGAAAAATAATCATTTGTAATTTTTTTATTTTTAATTATTTTTTCATGCATTCTTTTAAATTTTATTATTTTTCTTTTAATCAAAATATTTAATATTTTATGTTTGGTGAAAGAAAAAATAACATGAAATGATGCTTTATTTTTTATTAAAAAAATTAATTTATTTATAAACATAGTCTACTAACTATATAATAATTGATTAAAGAACAATCGAATCTAAACTAATGGCGGAGAGAGTGGGATTCGAACCCACGGTACCTTTGACAATACACACACTTTCCAAGCGTGCGCCTTAAACCGCTCAGCCATCTCTCCTTAATTACTTAATTATCAATAAATATCCAGGGCTGCTCTTTGTAAACAGTGTATTTTTTAAACCAAAATGAAAGGTACCTTTCAGCAAGATACGCGTACAATCTTTTAGTATCGTAACCCTTTAAATTATCAAATCCAAACTGATCTTCACACCTTTCAAGCCATGGAAATAGTTTGCTAAACCATTTATCTAATATATCTTTTTTAGCAATAAACATAATATGAGGGTTAAGCTTATTATTGTTAATGACATAATTATTAAAATCATTTTTATCATCCTCATCGAGTAAATCAATGGCTCTGTCCAGGTTTCCATGGCCATGATGCATGTCGAAGTGTAGTTTTATATTTTGATGTTTTTCATTAAATAAAATTGAAGGTTTTTTTATTAATAATTTCCACCCTCTTTTTAAAATTTTAATTTTGCTAGCACCAGTAATACTTATAGGTTTGCAAATAATAGACTGATATTTATTCCAATCGTGCTCCGGTTCAGATAATAAATGTTCTTTGATATTTTCTTTAGTTATATTTTTATTATAAGAGGAAGATTTAAGCCAAAATCTTCTTTTTTGACAAAAACCAATCCAATTTGTATTGGAGTGATTTAATAAATTTTTCCAATACCAATAATGAAAAGTAAGTTCGGAGTAATATTTTTCTTTATAAAATATATTTTCTAATGTGTCACACCTTAGGTAGGAATCTGGAAAATTATCTTTCCCCACAGCAGCTATTTTATAATTTGTTTTTTCTATATGGGGTATTTTTTTATCTGTAACGCAAAAAATCTCTAATTTATCTAAAGTCATTTTTTTTCAATGAATGCAATTTCATTATACTTTCCTTTAAAAATATTTATTTCACTAAAATTATTTATAAAATATTTTTTTTCTTCTGCAGTAATATATTTAGAATTAAAATCAATATTTTTTTTAATTAAATTTAAAATTTCTCTTAATGTGGGTTTTTCATTATTAATATTCATATCATTCCTAACATCAGGAAAGTCAAGTTCTTCAATAATAAATATACCTTTTGGTTTTAATTTGGGAAAAAGTGTAAATAAACTTATAATTTGATCCTTAAGATAATGCCCAGCATCTTCAATAATAAAATCATAATTAATATCATTTTCTATCAAATTTTTCTTTATCTGTAGTTTTACACTTGTGTCTATATAAAAATTTCTAATTCTTTTAGATTTGTAAGTAAATAAATCTGGAAAAATGTCACCAGAAAATATGTTTGCATTTTTAAAATAAAAAAATAAAGCTGCTGTAGCATTTCCTTTAAAAGAACCTAATTCTAAAATATTTAAATTATCATTTTTTTTATTTGAAAAATATTTTTCATAAAATAAATGATAGTAGTGACCAGTTATTAAACTTTTTTTTTTTTTAATTGGTTTTTGATACTGGTTATAAAAAAACTCACCTTTATCACTATTAAAAAATTGAAATAAAAACTTTAAGTCCTTCGTAAATAGGTAATTATTTTTCAGACTATAATAATCTAAATTTTTTATTTTGGGAAAAAACAGTTTATTTACTAAATAAACAAAAGGCAGTATCAAAAAAATATAATTTTTTCTAAAAATTTTTGCTTTTTTAATTCTATGTGAATAATAAATTGCAACGAAAGTTTTAAATTTCATAAAATATAATCTTTAAACTTATCTAAATTATTTAAAATATACTCTGGATAAGATAAATTAATTTTCTTTTTTTCATATTTATGACCTCTATCATATAAATCATTTAGATTATTAATTTTTTCTTCGATTGTATTTATATTTGAAAATTGATCGCCACTAAATTCTTTGTGCGGAGAAACTTTTAATTTTTTCGAAATTGTACTAACATCATACATGTTATTAAAGTGCCACCCTCCATCTTCATAAATTTCAATACTTTTTTCAATATTAAATTTCCAAAAAGATTTCTTAATATTTTTAGATAAAATTTTCTTTCTTAAAAAATTAATACTTTTTAAATTTTTTCTTTTACAAATTCTAGTTCCCTCCCATGGTGATTCATATTTGTTAAAAATATTAATTTTATATATAAAAAACTGTTGTAAAAATATTCCATACTTTTTTTTTAAATTAATATTTTTAATTATATTTGGATTGGGTATTTCATCAGAATCAGAATACATAATATAATCATTTTCTAACGAATCTGATATTCCTTCATAAATTTTTTCTCTTTGGTATGATTCACATTTCCAACCATCTTCTGAATTAGGAAAATTTTCTTCAATTATAATGTGTCTTACTTTATCTTTTAATTTTTCATTATATAATTGGAAATTTATTTTTTTTTTATTTCCTTTGTGATCGTACTTAGATTCACATATTACAAAATAATCAACAACGTCCTTTAAAATTTCAAATCTTGAATTAACTAATAAATTTTCATCAAAAAAAGTTATACAATCGTATATTTTATCTTTAAGCATTATTTTTCTTTATTGATCTTTAATACACCAATAAATGCTTCTTGGGGTATTTCTACTTTTCCAAATTGTTTTCCTCGTGCTTTACCTTTTTTCTGTTTATCTAATAGTTTTCTTTTTCTGTCTCTTGCTCCACCACCATGAATTTTGGTTAAAACATCTTTTTTAAAACCTTTAATGGTTTCCCTTGCTATAATTTTTCCTCCTATTGCTGCTTGTACAGGTATCATAAAATTATGTCTAGGAATCA
>Ga0308004_10000444_pt1 | contig 19480 bp, 19 predicted proteins | sample Neamet38_FD_203156 | JGI IMG/M metagenome (GOLD analysis project Ga0308004, IMG submission 203156) | Marine microbial communities from water near the shore, Antarctic Ocean - #38 | ecosystem: Environmental > Aquatic > Marine > Unclassified | place: Southern Ocean | collected 2014-06-06 | reverse complement strand
GAACGCAAAAAGCAGATGGATCTGTAGAATGGCTATATGAGTCTAATGATATTATTGCCCATCTTAAAAGCCAGTTCAATTTGGCATAGATTTTTAACTAGGCACTTGTATTAATAAGTTGCTGATGGGGTAGCGGGGTGGTTTTAGCGTAAGCTAGCTCATCCACTGGCCACCATCGACGTTGTAGGTTTGAGCCACCACATAATCTGCATCACTACTGGCTAAAAATACCGCCATGCCCGTTAGATCTTCTGCAACCCCCATACGACCATAGGGCACGTCATTTCCCACCTGAGTTTTCTTTTCGCCAGGTTGTAATCCTTCGTGCTTAGCAAAGAAAGCATCTACTCCATCCCAGTGTTCGCCATCTACCACACCTGGAGAGATAGCATTCACATTAATGCCGTATTTTATAAGGTCTAATCCTGCCGATTGGGTCACACTGATAATGGCAGCTTTAGTGGCGCAGTAGACCGCCACTAAGCCTTCACCACGGCGGCCTGCTTGGCTTGCCATATTGATAATTTTCCCACCTTCTCCACGCTCAATCATATGCTTTGCAACGGCTTGCATCATGAATACAGGCCCTGCCAAATTCACTGCAAACGTTTTGTTATATTCTGTTCTTGTAATATCAATAAAGGGCGATGCACTAAACACTGCGGCATTATTTACCAATATATCAATCTGACCCATTTGTGAGACTGACTTGGCAATGCATATATCAATGCTCTTTTGATCAGTGACATCCAAAGCTAGCGCAATACAACCTTCACCCAGCGTTAATGAGGTTTGAGTTGCTCTTTCAAAATCAATATCAGCAATGACCACTAACGCACCTTCGGCTAAGTAGCGTTGAGCAAAGGCTCTGCCAATGCCTCTAGCTGCGCCTGTAATAAGTGCTACTTTGCCTTTTAAACGCTGGGTTTGCATGTAATGACCTTTGCTTTAGTTAAAACTTGGCTAAGTGTAAGCCTAGATCTAAGCCACTGGAAATCGTTCTAGCATTAGTTTGATGGCTTGGATGAGGTGTTTCTTAAATTCTGGAAACTGATGTGGAAGGTTACCCCACAAATCGGAACTCTCAATAAACGCGGTTACGTTAGGTCCATCTATCAAAGGCTCTAAAAGAGCCCATTTTGGCTCTACGTAATCAAAATCAATCTGCCCAGCTTTGACCTTACACATAAACACATACCAGCTGGCGATACCTTGTAGTCCATTTGCCGGGGTGTATCCATGGGCATAGCAAGTGGCTATGGTAGGTAATATGAAAATAGGAAATTTAATTCCACCATCTGCACAGATTCGCGCCACTGCGTCTGCAATATTGCTATTACCAAAACGTATTTTAGTAAGGGCGTAGTATTCGAGTAGGTTGATTGGAGACTCGCCAATAGCAGGGATTACTTCTGTGGTTTCGTAGGCAGACAACAGAGTGTTTAACTCTTCGTCACCCAAACCTTGGTCATAAGTTTGATAACCTTTTAGGGCGGCAAAATAGGCTAGGATGGTATGACCACCATTAAGAATGCGTATTTTGGCATCTTCATAAGGTGCCACATCAGCTACAAGTTGCACACCCACACGCTCAAAATCTGGCCTTGGGCCAGCAAAATTATCTTCAATGACCCACTGGGTAAAAGATTCTGACATCACTGTAAGAGGGTCATCTAGACTAAAGGATTGTTTCACGTCTGCCACATGAAGGCTATCAGGCCTGGGTGTAATGCGATCTACCATACAGCAAGGAAATGTGACTTTGGTTGCCAACCAGTCTAATAGTGCGGTGTCGTTGCAGGCTTGTAAAAATTGCTCAAATCCAGACTTTAAATAGTGGCCGTTGTCACGTAAGTTGTCGCAACATAATAATGTGATGGGTAGGTTACACCCTAAACGACGCATGTTTAAAGACGCACGCAAGTAGGCATATATACAGCTACCAACACCTTTTAAGGCATCAATTATGACTGGTAGGTGTGTTTCTAAAATACCATTTTCAGAAAGGTAATACCCACCTTCGGTCACGGTCATGGTGATTAGATGCACATTTTCATTGTCCACGGCTTGAGCTGCGCCTTTGGCATCCTTAGACCAATCCATGGTTGATAAAATGGAACCAATTTGTTGATAAGTAGAATGGTTTTCTGGAGATAATGTTTTTAAGGTGTAAATGTTGTTTTGATCGTTAAGCTGGTCAGTAATAGAGGAGTCTTCAGCACGCAGGTTAACACCCATAATGCCCCATTGTTGTTGATCGCTATCACCTAACAACTGGTTTAGATATGCTGCTTGGTGGGCTCTATGAAAGGCACCAATACCAACGTGAATAATACCTACGCCACAGTCTGTTTGACTGTAATTAAGGGGTGTAAGTTGTGTTTTGTGTACAGTTTTCATAGTAAGTATCTTTATCGTGCTTATGTTTTTTATTGACGAGCCACTGCTATGGCATGGCTATTGTTGGTTTTACAACAGCTTGGTCTTTACCTAAATTAGTTTGGACAATACGGCGGTATTCGCCTGGTGTTTTACCTTTAAGTTTCACGAAATGGCGATTAAAATTTGTAATATTGTTGAAACCAACATCAAAACAAATGGCTGAAACCTGATCGTTAGTTTCTGCCAATTGAATGCACGCTCTGCCAATACGCACTCGGTTTACAAATTCTACAAATTTATTGCCAGTCGCTTTAGCAAAGTGTCGTGAAAATGCGCTTTCACTCATATTTATCATGGCTGACATTTTCCCAAGAGATAAATTTTCTTGGTAATGGTCAGCAATAAACTGCACCACATCGTTAATTTTGTTTGCAGCTGAGCTTGTCAGTGGTGAGGTGAGTTTGGCAGTAGACAAGGTGCGTTTGTGTGGCCAAGCCTTTAGCTTTGACAAAAGTTGTAAGAAAGCTAATAACCTCTCCATACCTGACGTATCACGCACGTTACCAAACATGTCAATTGCCTGGGATAGATCAAAGTCTACGAATTCAAGGCCAGATTGAGACAACTCAAGCATAGACATTAATTCTTGAACTTCACTAAACCCTTGAAGCATGTGGTCCATGGATTTGTGTGAAAATACAATGACCATGTCACGCACTGCTACAGGGCTGGACTCATCTTTGTTTGTCACCCAGTTGTGAGGCACATGAGGCCCTACAAGGATCAGCTGCCCCGGTGTATAGCGCCCAATGTGATCACCAACAAACACCTTGCCGTGTGTGCTCACGATTAAATGCAGTTCGTAAGGCGCATGGGCATGCCAGCGTATTAAGTCAGAAGGCCAGCCATGTTCCAAGTAATAGATGCCATCATCGATGTTTTCAATAATTTCTACTTGATTAAACGTATCTGTTTTCATACCTGACACTTCCAAATATACGACCAACTAATGCATGTTTTATAATGCCTTAATCAAGTCGCCAGTAATGGCTGGACTAAGGCGGTTGCCTTGGTCGTCAAAGCTATGCACTTGCTCTAAATCTAGACCAAACTCAATGGTTTCTCCTAGCTCTACCGGCGCTAGGCTTGAAGCTCGTATAGCAATTTGATGCTTATCCTTGTAGTTTAAATAAACCAAAGTCTCAGCACCTAAACGCTCGATTAGAGTCACGGTACCAAACATGCCTTTCTTATCGAGCATGATTGACTCTGGGCGTGCACCGATCCACGCTGCTGTCTCAAGGTTACGATCAACCTTTGGGTTGCTGCTTAAATAACTGGTCACCACTTCATCCATAGGGAAGAAATTCATTTTAGGAGTGCCAATAAACTCAGCTACAAAGCGGCTTTCTGGGTTGTAATACACTTCCATGGGTGAGCCCACTTGTTCCACTTGGCCTGCATTTAGAATCACCACTTTATCTGCTAAGGTCATTGCCTCAACCTGATCGTGGGTGACATAAATCATTGTGGCTTTCAAACGCTGGTGCAGTGCGGCTAGCTCTTGACGCATTTGAACGCGCAGTGCAGCGTCTAGGTTAGACAGTGGCTCATCAAACAAGAATACGGATGGGTGTCGCACTATGGCACGACCAATCGCTACACGCTGGCGTTGACCGCCAGACAGAGCTTTAGGTTTGCGATCAAGCAGCGGCTCTAGCTGCAAAATAGCAGCGGTGTCAGCCACCTTTTTAGCGATTTCTTCTTTACTTGCACCTGCTAGGCGAAGTGCAAAAGACATGTTTTCTGCCACATTCATGTGTGGGTAAAGTGCGTAGGACTGGAACACCATCGCTAAATCACGCTGAGCTGCAGGCACCTCGGTGATATCACGGTCACCCAAAGAAATATTACCACCACTAACGTCTTCCAAGCCTGCAATTAAACGCAGTAGGGTAGATTTACCACAGCCTGATGGGCCTACAAAGACGACAAACTCACCTTCTTCTATGCTTAAATTTATGCCACGAATAGCGTGAAAATCGTCAAAATGTTTGTGTAACTGAGAGATATTTAAAGTAGACATTATAATTCCTTATTTCACCGCACCAAAAGTTAAACCTTGTACCAACTGCTTTTGGCAGAACCAGCCAAAGACAATAATTGGAGCACAAGCCATTGTAGATGCAGCTGAAACTTTGGCCCAAAATAGGCCTTCTGGGCTGGAGTAAGAGGCGATCAGTGCTGCTAATGTTCCTGCGTCTGAAGCTGTAAGTTGAATTGACCAAAAGGCTTCATTCCAACATAAGATTAATGACAATAAGCCAGCAGATGCGATTCCACCCCAAGACAGTGGCATGACCACATGACGCAGTTCGTCTCGGGTGGTTGCACCGTCCATGCGCGCTGCTTCAAGAATTTCTTTAGGAATTTCTTTAAAGTAGGTGAACAGCATCCACATGATAATGGGAAGGTTCATCAATGCAAAAATTAGGATTAAAGGAAAGATGCTATCTAGCAAACCTCCCATTTGTGTAATCATATAGATGGGTATTAAAACGCCTACAGCAGGTAACATTTTGGTCGAAAGCATCCATATTAAAATGTCTTTGGTGTATTTGCCTGGGAAAAAAGCCATGGCATAGGCACTTGGCACAGCAACGATCAAAGCCAGTAAAGTACCACCTACAGAGGTGTACAAAGAGTTTAAAGCATATTTAAGATAATCACTGCGCTCTTGAATGAGTATGTAGTTATCTAATGTAGCTTCCCAAAAAAGCAATGGTGGCTGAGAAATAGCCTGCAGTTCAGTCTTAAAGCTGGTCATTATCATCCACAAAATAGGGAAAAATAGTGTTAAAGCAACCAACCAAGCAAATAAACCAGTGGACCAATGTTTGATAGTTTTACGTTGAGATATATTTAACATCATAGGTTATTCCGTTAGATTCTTGCCAACGGCTCTGACTAAGAAGAAAGCCACTATATTGGCTAAAATGATAGCAAATACGCCACCGGCTGAAGCAACACCTACATCATATGCAAGGAAGGCTTGTCGATAAATTAACCATGCTAAGTTGGTGCTAGCAAAGCCTGGTCCGCCACCTGTGGTCACAAAAATCTCTGCAAACAAGGACAGGTGAAAAATAGTTTGAATCATCACTACAATGGCTATAGGCCTTGCAAGGTGAGGTAGGGTAAGGAAACGAAAGATAGACCAAAAACCTGCACCATCAAGCTGGGCGGCTTCTTTTTGTTCAGTATCTTGTGATTGGAGCGATGTCATAAATATAAGCAAAGCAAAGGGTGTCCACTGCCAGCTCACCATCATGATGACAGACGCTAGTGGCATATCCTCTAGCCAGTTAATGGGTACGGTATTGAAAAAATCAGAGATGACAGAAAAGATCCCGTAGTTGGGGTCCATCATCATGTTTTTCCATATCAATGCATTAACAGTTGGCATAATAAAGAAAGGTGAAATCAGTAATACGCGGACAATGCCTCGTCCAAAAAACGGCTGATTCACTAACAAAGCAAGAGCTAAACCTAGTACGACTGTAATAATCAGTACAGAGCCAACTAAAACTAAGGTATTGAATAAGGCAGGGAAGAAAGCTGAATCGGTAGAAAAATAAGTGTAATTTTCTAAACCGATAAATAACTTAGGCCCAGGGTAAAGTAAGTTGTACTCAACAAAAGAGTAGTACAATGTCATGCTTAGAGGCACAATCATCCAAATTAAAAGCAAAATGATAGATGGCGCCTTTAACAGGTTAACCACGTTTAGCCATTTGTGCTGAGTTTGATTTGAAGTGTTTGACGAAGGGTTCATAAGATTTATTATAATCTCGTTGTGTTAGCAAAAAATAAAACAGGGCCTTAGGTTGTGCACTTAAGGCCCTGTTTGTAGTAACTAAAAGAATGATCTAGTGATCAATTACTTGTAGTACTTAGCCTTACGCATAGCGCGGTCAGCAGCTTTTTGTGATTCAGCAAGCGCTTCTTCAACAGTAATGTCTCCAGCTAGAGCAGCAGATAACTGTTGGCCAACAGCACCAGCAATATCAGCGAACTCAGGAATAGCCTGGAACTGAACACCCTTGAATGGGCTAGGAGCTTGAGTAGAGTTGCTTGGATCAGCAGACAAGATAGCTTTTAGTTCTGCGTCAGCAAATACTGCAGCGTTGGTAAAGTTCTCGTTAGCATAAGTAGAGCTACGAGTACCGGTAGGTACAGATGCCCAACCGTTAGTCGCTGCCACTAGCTCGATGTATTCCTTAGACGTAGCCCACTGAACAAATGCTTGAGCTTCGGCAGACTGCTGCGTTCCTGCAGGAACTGCTAATGCCCATGCCCATAACCAGTTAGCGCCTCGGTTAGTAACGGCAACAGGAGATTGTGCGAAAGCCATGTGCTCTGCAACTGAAGACTGTGCTGGGTCAGATACAAAAGAAGCTGCGATAGTAGCGTCGATCCACATGCCACACTTGCCAGCGTTGGTTAGTGCTAGGATTTCGTTAAAGCTGTTACCAGAAGATCCTGGAGGACCATAGTTATTTAGCAAGTCAACGTAGAAGTTAACTGCGTGATTCCATGCTGGAGAATCCAACTGAGGCTTCTTATCCATGTCAAACCACTGTGCGCCAAATGAGTTGGCCAAAGTAGTGATGAAGGCCATGTTGTCGCCCCAACCTGGCTTGCCACGAAGACAAATGCCATAAACGCCATTATCTTTGTCAGTCATTGCCGCAGCTGCGTCTTCAATGTGCCCCCAAGTTGGGTTATCAGGCATAGTCATGCCAGCAGCATCCATCAAGTCCTTACGGTACATGATCATTGAGCTTTCGCCGTAGAATGGTGCAGCGTACAGGTTGCCACCGTGAGATAATCCTCCACGCATTGCTGGAAGGATATCGTTTACGTCGTAGCTTGCATCAAAATCTAATGCTTCTAGCCAGCCTTTAGCTCCCCACATAGGTGCTTCGTACATGCCGATAGTCATTACGTCAAACTGACCGCCTTTGGTAGCGATGTCTGTAGTTACACGAGAGCGCAAAGTACCTTCGTCTAAAGTAACCCAGTTCACATTAACGCCAGGGTTAGCCTTTTCAAAATGGCCAGTTAGCTTTTGCATTTCGATCATATGGCCATTATTTACAGTGGCGATGGTTAAGTCAGCAGCTTGAGCTGTGGAAACCCCGCTCATTGCTACTGCTGCAGCAATGGCTGACATCTTCAAAATTTTCATAGTATTTCTCCAGAGATAAATCTCGGTTTTATTATTAACTGATCTGGTAGTTTTTTCAGCACTGCATCAAAATTAGCAGCGCTTGATGTAACAATAGCTGCTGAGGGTGTTTATGAAACAGTACAAAATTTTCAAATACTGGTACTTTTTTGACGTTTTTACCTATTTAATACAAGATAGCTGCAAATTAGTATAAATTCAATCTTAATTAAGCAATATAGTATTGCTCTTGTTAGTTGTTTATTTTGGTGCTCTATTGTCATCCTTTGATGAATAAAATGTATGCTTTTGAGTTCTAGACCCTTACTTGGCCTTTTAAAACTAGGATTAATTTTGATTATTTGTTGTGGTGAAGCCCTTATTGACATGGTGCCAGTCTTATCTGAATCTGGCCAAACAAGTTATGCCCCTTTAGTGGGAGGCGCTATCTTTAATACTGCCATCGGCTTGGGCCGTTTAGGCGTGCCAGTGGGAATGCTGTCTGGTGTTTCAACGGATTTTTTTGGTGAGCAACTAACATCATCATTGCTTGATAGTATGGTGGACACGTCATACTTAATTCGATCTAACGCGCCCACAACCTTAGCCTTTGTCACTCTTACTGAGGGTCAAGCAAGCTATACCTTTTATGACGAAAACAGTGCCGGTCGTTGTGTAAAACTGAGCGATCTTCCCAGGTTAACCGATGCAGCACAAACTAAAGGCAAGTCAGTTATACCCACAGCGCTTTACTTTGGTGGCATTAGCTTGATCAATGATCCTGCAGCAGCGGCATACTGTGCATTGGCACAAAATAATGCAGCAGACATGGTGATTGTTTTAGACCCCAATATACGCACAAATTTTATCGTTGATGAGCAACACTATCGAGATGCTTTGCAAATAATCATTGATGTGGCAGATATTATTAAGGTGTCTGATGAGGACTTAGATTGGCTGGTGGGTGATGATGACCATAATGAAACTCAGCAAGTGGCATTGCTGCGCGGTGAACGCAGAGTAATTGTGGTAGTGACCAAGGGAGAGAAAGGGGCTACAGCCTATTTGGCTTCTGGTGAAACTATCCATCAATGCGTACCTGACGTTGTAGTGGAAGACACCGTAGGGGCTGGTGATACGTTTAACGCAGGATTTTTGGCTAAGCTTTTAGGTGAGGGTCTAATGTCTAAAGCTGCACTAACACACATAAGTTCTGCGCAGCTTTTGCAGGCTTTAGCCTATGGAGCCCACGTAGCAGGTATTAATGTGACTCGCCAAGGGGCCAACCCACCTTGGCTTAGCGAGCTATAACTTAGTAGCTTTCATTAATGTCTCGTTGCACTCTTCGAGTGTGGCCTCGTAAATCAGACACAAGGGCAGATAGCTCGTTAATTAGCTGATCTGCTTTATCTAGCTTTTGTTCCAGCATCAGTGTTTCGGTGAGGTCTGGTGAGGGTGTTTCTTGTGGTTTTTCAGAGCCTGCAATTAACCACATTACTGGCACTTTTATAACGCTTGCCAGCTGCATTAGTTTATTGGCCCTAGGGCTTGAACGGCTGCTTTCCCAGTTTATAATAGTAGCTTTTTTAACACCCATACGCAGAGCGAGCTGAGCTTGCGTATAGCCGCAAGTTTGGCGGGCATTTATGATTCGTGTACTTAAAAGAAGGGCATGGGTTTTGGGTTCGTGCTCAAGCATGAATTCTCAGTAAGGTTGTGAATGGACCTTTACTTTACTCGCATAACCTTTAAAAATCCATTTATGCAGCTATAGCAGTCCTGGTTGCTATAGCTTGAGCTTTTTGACGTTAGGCAACTAACACTTTTAATTAATATTGCACCATAATTTCGTTGCGACGCATAAACGGCAATGACCAAGGGGCATTGTAGCGGGCCATTTCAGGCTCATTAAGAGGTTCAATGCCTTGGGCCTTGAGCCAGGTCATAAGTTCAGCTGTTTTCTTACGCACCTTAATTGCCCCCGTAAAGCCTGAAAAACGAATCGCTGCATAATTGCGTGCAGGTATTTGCCTAAGCATCACTTTTGAGTTGTCAGGTGTTGGCAAGGTGTCCAAAGTGTATCGGCTAGGCATCACAAAGTGCACTAACCACTGGCCATCTTTTTGCTGCATGCTCACAGGTGCGGTCATGTCGATTTTTTCTGGCTGTAGCTGCATGGTCACAGGTGCAGTCATGCTGATCTTGTCGTTGACCCCAGCACTTGTTTTGTTTTTGCCAAAAATGTAACCTGCTATTAATTTAAATCCTGCATTTGCAGCATCGTCTATGTCGCCTGACACTAGCACTTCTGCTACGATCATAGGCTCATAGGTACGCAATTCAAAAGCGTCATCGTTCAAAGTGACTGTGTATTTTGGCTCTTCAAGGGCCATGGAAAACTCCGCAAAAAATACTATTATGAGTGCTAAAGAGATATTTTTTATCATGTGATAAATCCTTTTCAATAAATAATTAGGGGAAGCTCTACCCCCATATGTCTAAGTTTAAATTTTGTGTCGTACCAGGAAACACAGTTTGTTTAATTGTTTTCTTGGATATATTGAATGCATGATGTAAGACGTCGCCATAAACATCCCTGGCATCAATGGTTTGACGCAAGTCACGTTGTTCAAAAAGGTCCTTTTTGTTGAGCCCTGGCCAGTCAGTAATCACCTTTGATGACTTAATCAAACCTCCAGCAAGGAATATAGCAGAAGCAGCACCATGATCTGTACCTTTGGTGCCATTTTCTTTGGCTGTGCGTCCAAATTCAGTCACAGTAATGACAATCGAGTTGTTCCACACTTCTTTAGAATAAGAGGCAAAGGAGTTAATAATGTGGTCTAGTTTTTTGAGGTGTCGTGCATGATTACCATGCTCACCTCCTTGTGCAGAGTGAGTATCAAAGCCAGAATATTCTACAAACCCAACCTTTGGCCCCCCAGCTTGGCTCATCTGTCGTGCTACTTCTCGTGCAAGATGCTCTGGTGAGTTGTCTCTGTTATAGCGGCCATAGGATTTTAACGTGCTATGGGTGTGCTTTGACAAAGCCTCATCTTCCATCCATATGCCCTCAAGTAGCGCTTTATTGTCTGCCATGGGTTTAGTGAAGTTGGAAGGGTAGAGGCTCTCGCTAATGGCTGCAGACTTGCAGATCAAAGGGGTGGGTAAGGTGATGGCCAAACTGGATAAATTTGACACTTCCATGGCTCTGCCAAGCCAGCCTGTGTGAGTAGAATAGGGTGTATTGCCGCCACCTTCCATTACATTTTGGCCTTCAAAATGTGAGCGGCCATAATAATTAAAGCCTGTCGCATGCACAATGCTTGCATTGCCCTCTTTAAAGCGATTAGAAAAATCGCGCATAATAGGGTGTAAGCCAAAATTACCATCAAGAGACCGTGTGTTTTCTACAATACAGGTGCGCCTAATATCAAATATTTTTTTATCTTGAATGGGCTGCACTGCTGCTAGGCCATCCATACCTCCGCGTAATAAAATCACAAACACATTGCCTATTTCAGTAACAGATGCCTTAGAAAAGGCGCTATGTCCCATGGTATAGGCAACCGCTGAGGCGCTAGTAGTTTTGATAAAATCTCTTCTGTTCATGACTAGCTCCTTAAAAATCCTGGTGAACATAGCAGCGCAACAATTTGACTTTGAAACGGCCGTGAATTGCTAACGAATGTGTGAGAATATTTGGATAAATGAAATCGCTCTAGGTCTGCTTCGCTAAAACCGCTGTGCTTTATAGATGCGCAGGTATCAGATCTGTAGGATCTATTAACCCCAATAATGGAGCTAAAACTGACACGCCTATTTAAGTACTCGTTAGACAACCAGTCTTCTTCTACTTCTGCCCATCCATTGGGTTGGTTGGCTTCACCATGCAAAAGTCCAAGCTCTCTTAAAATGTGATCCAGGCCTTGGGGATTAAAGCGTCTGTTTTTTGCTACGCTAGTTGGTACTTTTATATTGAGTGTATTGAGGGTTTGATAGAGCCAGATTTCGGGGTTTAAAAATTTATCTTGTTTTCGTTCAAGATTTTGCAACAGATCTAAAAGTCCAAGGTACACAGGCGCAAGCTTGCTTTTGTTTTGAATGTAAATAGTGGCTAGTTTTTCTACATGTTCTGGGTTTGGTTGATCACTAATAAAGTGCTGACAAAGCCTAAAAGACACATGTCTTGCTGTATCTTGGGAGGCGGTAAGGTCTTTTATTACACGTTTTAATTGTCCGGTGCCCGTGCGAGTGCTGTTGTACTTCTTTCCTAATACGGTATGAGTGCCTGGCTCGTGATGGGCTTCTACAAAATGAGCTTTAAATACATTATCCCAGTCTTGTACTCTCCAGCCTGTAAGAATGTTGGTCATGCCGTTTACATCGTCTTGGGTGTACCCGTTGCTTGGGGTCACCGTGTATAGCTCTAATGTTTCACGGGCCAAGTTTTCATTAGTCCCTTCAGTGGTCCATTTTTTTTTACGGGCTTTGGAATTTTCGCCAGTTGAGTTGTTGTTATCTAGGTATAGGAGCATGGCTGAATGGCTGACAACGTTAAACACAAGATCTGACATGCTACCAAACATTTTTTTCCTGATGGTTTCATGAAAGTGGGGCATGCAAGTGCCATTATTAGAGGCCTGTGATACGGTGAAAAAGTTTTGCCAAAATAGCCACAGTCTATTAGAAAAGTCTTCGTTAGTGTTTAAACAAAAATCCGCCCGTCGCATAGCGCTTATCCACTGTGGCCTGACACCCTTTAACGCAATGACGCTATCTAGGTTTTCTTGGGCTTCATTGAGGCGATTTTCTTCTCTTTCTAATTGCTTTCGGTAAACAATGGCTGCAGTTTGGTTTAGGGTGATACCTGAGTATATTTTGCGTTCTTCATCTGTAAGTCCACGTTTTATTGATGCAAGCATCGGTTTTATGCGGTTATTAGCGATGTAGCTTTTACTATTTTTTATTGAGTTTTTGGCGTTTTCAAACCACTGCTTTTCACTGATGGGATCTTCACCCAGGCGAAAACCAAATCCGGCTCTTCGGCTAATCCAATCTGCTGTATGTTCCATAGTGTTCTCTTTAAACCACAGGTGAGCATCGCTGCTCATTAGCTTTCAATAATACACTAATTTATAGTATCAAAAAGTTTGTTTACAAAGCGTCCTATTACTTTAAAAGCACCGTGTGGTTTGTTGATCTAAAAGTAGTCTCAGTGTACAATATGGCGCGCGCAAAATTCGTTAGTGTCATTTTAGGCGTCAGTTCCTGGCACACCGCGTCCATTAAACTTCCCTGTTGTAGCTGACCTACAGGCTAAACGAGCGTTGTTTGGCAAGCACTTTCGACTTGCACAACGTCTGGTATATAAACATGAGCGAAAGCTTTGCAGATCTATTTGAAGAATCCATAATTGCTGTTGAAATGCGTCCTGGTGCTGTTGTTATGGGCACCGTGTTAGACATTGACGGCGACTGGGTAACAGTACACGCAGGCCTTAAATCTGAAGCTATCATTCCTATTGAAGAGTTTTACAACGACTCTCGTGAAATAGAAGTGAAAATTGGCGATCAAATTAAGGTGTCTCTAGAAAGTGTCGACGACGGCATTGGTGAGACTAAACTTTCACGCGAAAAGGCCAAGCGTGCCGAAGCGTGGGATGTATTGCAAACTGCCTTTGACGAAGAAGCGACCATTACTGGCGTTATCAACGGCAAGGTAAAGGGTGGCTTTACTGTTGCCATCAACAATATTCAGGGATTCTTACCTGGTTCATTGGTAGACGTTCGCCCAGTGCGCGATGTTGACCACTTGGAAGGCCAGGAACTTGAATTCAAGCTGATCAAGCTGGATCAAAAGCGTAACAACGTGGTTGTTTCACGTCGCGCGGTAATGCAAGAAGCGAACAGCGCACAGCGTGACGAATTGTTGGCTAGCATTGAGGAAGGCATGGACGTTAAGGGTTATGTTAAAAACCTAACCAACTATGGTGCTTTCGTAGACCTAGGTGGTGTTGACGGCTTGCTTCATATTACAGATATGGCTTGGAAGCGTATTGCGCACCCAAGTGACATGTTAAACCCAGGTGATGAAATCACTGTTCGTGTTATCAAGTTTGATAAGGACAGCGGTCGTTTATCTTTGGGTCTTAAGCAACTACAAGAAGATCCATGGGCATCTATCAAGGCACGTTACCCTAATGGTCATCGTGTACAGGCTACCGTAACCAACCTAACTGATTATGGCTGCTTTGCTTCTATTGAAGATGGCGTTGAAGGTTTGGTACACGTTTCTGAAATGTCTTGGACTAACAAGAACATTCACCCATCTAAAGTTGTCAACGTTGGCGACGCAATGGAAGTAATGATCTTGGACGTAGACCAAGAGCGTCGCCGTATTTCTTTAGGCATCAAGCAATGTGTGGGTAACCCATGGGCTGAGTTTGCTGAGAAGTATGCAGCTGGTGACAAGGTTGTTGGTAACATTAAGACCATCACTGATTTTGGCATCTTTGTTGGCTTGGAAGGCGATTTAGACGGCTTAGTGCATATGTCTGACATTTCTTGGGAAGTAGAAGGCGAAGCCGCTCTACGTGACTATAAGAAAGGCGACGAAGTGAGTGCGGTTATCTTGTCTGTAGATTCTGAGAAAGAGCGTATCTCTCTTGGTATTAAGCAACAAGAAAATGATCCATTTAGTGAGTACGTTGCAGCTAACGACCGTGGCACTATCGTCAACGGCACCGTTAAGTCTGTTGATGCTAAGGAAGCTGTTATTGAGCTTGCAGAAGGCATTGATGCTTTACTTAAAGCTTCAGAAATTAGCATTGATCGTATTGAAGATGCACGTAACGAACTTAAGGTTGGTGATAGTGTTGAAGCTAAGATCGTTGCTGTTGATCGTCGTAACCGTTCTATCAACTTGTCCATTAAGGCCAAGGACGTAGCAGACGAGAAGCAAGCGATTCGCGATGTTCGCGAAATGGAAGTGTCTACTGATGGTCCTACCACCATTGGCGACTTGATCAAAGCACAGATGGGCAAGCAATAAGCTGCAAAAATCTGTACTTTAAAAAGGGAGTGCTTCGGCACTCCCTTTTACGTTGTATACAGGATGTAAAATATGCCACGGTGGTATGGATGCCAAATAGTGGTTTCTAGTATTTGAAGACGTTTTATGAATGACACCCCCATACAAAATTTTTGGCAACTTGTAAGCGATAACGCAGATCAACTTCGTAGCTTAGTAAATGAAGAATCGGTCTTAGCGCAAGAGTTGTTGGAACAAGTGCAGGACCAATTGTCGTATATCGACCCCCATCTCACAGTATTTTGTGCCCGTGATGACGCTGGAACAGGCATTGAGCTTGTCTTTGGTTGCGATGGGTATAATCAGAGCATTGATACTGTGTTATTTTTGGTTGCTGCTGCTCCAGAGTATAGTCAGATCAAAGTGATGGCCTTTAATCCACGGGTAGAGCACATTCCAGAAGCCATAGAAATTGGTGATGCGGTGCTAGAATTGGATGAGCTGTTTTTTGGGTTGCGTAATATTGGTGAAGAATTGCATTTAGACTTATATTTAGAAGAACTACCCATACTTGAAGATGCACCTCAAACAGATGCAGCACTGATGTTTTTAGACGCGATTGTTGGTGAATATGACCTAATGACACGCATTCACAGCGTTAACTGGTTGGATTTGCCAGAAGATCCTTTAGACCACGGACTCAAACCTCTTATTGAGTTACGTAAACAATTTGATTTGCTAAGGCCAAAACGGCCTGCGTTGGGTGAAGCGCTGCATTAATTTTGTTACCATTGCCGCTAACTTACGCACACACTTGGACAGATGCACATGGAACCCATTTATATTTTCACTTTCGCTGGTGCTTTCGCTATGGGTGCCGCACTTAGTGCGCGCCAAGTTAGCCATGACGTGTTAGCTCAAAATCAACAAGCCCTAGACGCAACCGAAGGCGTGGATGTGGCTCAAAAAAATGAAACCAAAGTACCAGTCAAAGTTCCAGGGGCATCCCTGGTTGCTGGAAATATAGCTGCAGTAGCGCTCATTGCGTGTTTAGTTTATGGCGGGCAAAACCTGACTTGGTGGATCCCAGTAAGCTTTTTGGTTGTGAGTTTTCCTTGTGTGTATCATCTTTTACTGCGAAAAATACTGCAGCCAAAAATGGGTAGCATCGTTTACACTGCTCTTGCTCTTGTGGGGCTTATACCCATAGTGCAAAGCTGGATGGCTTAAATAGATGCTGGATTATACAGGCTGGATTGTAGCTGGTGTAATAGCCTTTGGTGCTGTCTATTTTGCTTGGCGTCGTGCACATGCTCAGAATGTAGAAGATGATCTAAAGCTCACTTTAAGCAGTGAATTACAGCTCGCTATGGCGCAGCTTGAAGTTAAATATGATCAATCACAAGAACGATTATCAGCCTTGCAAAACCAATGGCAAGATGAACAGCGGCTGCACGCTCAAACACAGCTTCAACATAGTCAGGCAGTAGCATCAAATGCTAGCCTGCAAGCCAAGCTTGATGCACAACATGATGCACATCAGCTGCAACTGCATCAACAAACACAGACTCAAGAAGCTTTTGACGCCTACCTGAAACAATTTGCAGAAGCGTCTTTAAAACAGCAGGCAAGTCAGCTTTCTAGCCAAAATCAGGATCAATTAGGACATTTACTAAATCCATTAAAGCAGCAGCTGGGTGATTTTCGCAAAAAAGTTGATGATGTTTATGACAAAGATGCACGTGATCGTGCTGGCTTAACTCAGCAAATAAATAGCCTCTTAGAACTTAACAACAAGCTTAGTAGCGATGCTATTAATCTTACCAAAGCTCTTAAAGGTGACAATAAGGCCCAGGGTAACTGGGGAGAAATGGTACTGGAGCAAGTGTTGGAGCAGTCTGGCCTTCGTAAAGGTCATGAATATCAAACTCAAGTCAATCTAACACAAACTGATGGTAAACGTTTACAGCCAGACGTCGTGATACACATGCCAGAAAATAAAGATGTGGTGGTGGACTCTAAAGTGACTTTGGTTGCTTACGAGCGCTATCAAAATGCTGAAAATGATGCTGAGGCAAGTGTGGCTTTGGCCGAGCACTTAGCTTCAGTTAAGTCTCATGTTAAAGGCCTTAGCGGCAAGTCTTACGAAAGTGCTGAGGGTGTATCAAGTTTGGACTATGTGTTGTTGTTTATACCTATAGAGTCTGCGTATATGTTGGCCCTCCAAGCCGATGCAGATTTGTTTGTGAGCGCAATGAAACACAACATTATGCTGGTGAGCCCTGCAACTTTGTTAATGGTTTTGCGCACTATTCATAACATTTGGCGCTATGAACACCAAAGTCAAAATGCAAAAGAAATTTCTCGCCAAGCTGAAGAAATGCATAAGAAGCTAGTTGATTTTGTTACGTCTATGGACAGTGTTGGTAGCCACCTTGTCCGTGCCCAAGATGCCTATGATACTGCTCATAAGCGATTATCTTCTGGCCGAGGCAATTTAATTAATAGAGCTCAAAGTATTGTTAAGTTAGGTGGTATTCAGCCCAAAAAGCCCTTGCCCGAAGCTATGATAGAGCGTGCCGATGAAGAGGACTCGCCCAATGAGTCTTGACGTAGGTGCACGCCTTAAAGCTGTGCGTAAAAAACGGGGTTTATCTCAACGGGAATTAGCTAAGCTTGCTGGTGTGACGAACAGCACTATTTCCTTGATTGAACAAAATCGAGTGAGTCCTTCGGTGAGTTCGTTAAAGAAAGTTTTGGATGGTGTGCCTATGTCACTGCAGGCCTTTTTTGTTGAAGAAGTGCCGGCCCAGCAACAAGTTTTTTATAAAAGGAATGAATTACCAGATATGGGCTTAGGTAAGGTAGCTATGCGTTTAGTGGGGTATAACCATGACCCGCGCAGCTTGTCTTTGTTACATGAAACTTACCCGCCAGGGGCAGATACTGGGGCAGAGATGTTAATCCATGACGGTGAAGAAGCGGGTATTGTCATCAGTGGCTCTATCGAAGTGACAGTATCGCAGCAAATTGAAGTTTTACAGGCAGGTGATGGCTACTACTTTGCTAGCTCTTTGCCTCACCGTTTCAGAAATGTAGGTGATCTGCCGTGTGTACTGGTTAGTGCTAATAATCCGGCAGCCGTTTAGCTATGTTTGCGTCTCACTATGCCTAAGCGCCAGCTAGAGTTATTAGGTACCTCTGGGTGCCATTTGTGTGATGAAGCTCAAGCGCTGCTGGTTCAGTGCTTAGATTTTGACCAGGTAGAAGTGACCTTGGTAGATATTGCAGACTCTGATGAGCTAGTTCAGCTCTATGGTATCAAAATTCCTGTGTTGCGCTGTGGTGAAAGTAACAATGTACTTTGCTGGCCATTTGATAGCGTGGCAGTTAGCTGTTTTTAAACTTGATGCTTATTGAATCCAAAAAAGTCATTTACGGTGGCTTCAGCGTCGTCAGCCAATGCATGTGTTGTTTGCCCTCTATAATGTGCCACCTGCTCCAGTATGTATGGTAAGTAGGCAGGCTCATTACGACTAGACTTTGGTTTGGGGCGCATGTCTCTTGGCAATAAGTAGGGAGAGTCTGTTTCTAACATAAGCCGATCATTAGGGATCAGTCTCACGGCGCTGTGTAAATGTCCTCCACGGCGTTCATCGCAAATCCAACCGGTTATGCCAATGTGTAGGTCAATGGCTAAAAGCTGCTTTAGGAAGGTTTCACTGCCGGTAAAGCAATGTAACACTGCTTTGCTAAATCTGCTGCGGTAATGACTAACGAGTTCTAGAAATTCATCTGCAGCATCACGTTCGTGCAAAAAAAGCGGCAACTTAAGTGCTATTGCAGCCTGTAAGTGCATTTCAAAGTTGTCCAGCTGCTGCCTTGGTGTAGAGAAATTGCGGTTAAAATCTAAGCCAGTTTCACCAATAGCAACCACCTTAGGGTGTTGCCAAAGTTTAGTCAGCAGCGACCAAGAAGCAGGGTCGTTTTCACTTGCATTATGCGGATGAAAGCCAGCTGTAGCAAAACGATCACAAGGCAACGAGTCATCTATGGCAAGCTCAAGAGCGTTTTGACTTGTGGCTAAAGAGGTGCCTGTAATGATGTGGCGATGCACCCCTACATTGAGGCCCCGCTGCAAACTTTCAGCCCGATCTTGGTTAAATCGGTCGTTGGTTAAATTGATGCCAATGTCTGTGATGATAGGGTATTTTAACGTCATTTAAAGTGGTTTCTTTATGTTATGTTGTTTTTTGGCGCAGTTATTAGATCACGATTTGGCCCAATTATAAGGTAGAGACCAAGCTGATGAGAGCTCAAGTCATTACTAGGTGAACTCATTACCGTCACTTAAGAGCATTATCAGCTGATTATTTAACCTGAAGCAATGTAAATACGCATCCTTTTACTGGTTTTGTGAGCTTTAAGTATCTGACAGCCTCCAAGAAACGTTATAATTAGGTCAGTTTAGTTAACACGTCACCCATGCTAATTGCTGTGGGTGAAAAATGTCCTACCTTTTAGGTCCTTTAATGAATTTATTACGTTTACAACAAGTCCATCTTGCCTATGGCGATGTGGCGATACTTGATGATGTCAATTTACAAATTGATGCGGGTGATCGAGTCTGCCTGATTGGCCGCAACGGGGCTGGTAAATCTAGCCTTATTAAATTGTTGGTTGGAGAGCAGTTGCCAGATAGTGGCAACGTTTGGCGCAGCCCAGCATGCAAAATTGGTTACCTGCAGCAAGACTTGCCAGATCGTGAAGATCTAAGTGTAAGTGAGCTAGTGGCAATGGGCATGGGTGAGGTTTACGACATCCGTAAGCGCTATG
>Ga0308004_10000440_pt1 | contig 19616 bp, 8 predicted proteins | sample Neamet38_FD_203156 | JGI IMG/M metagenome (GOLD analysis project Ga0308004, IMG submission 203156) | Marine microbial communities from water near the shore, Antarctic Ocean - #38 | ecosystem: Environmental > Aquatic > Marine > Unclassified | place: Southern Ocean | collected 2014-06-06 | reverse complement strand
CGGACTGGAAACCTTTATTTTTTAATGTGGAGGAATCCCATACCATATCCGCTTTGTTGGATATGATTCTTCCTCGTACCGAAACACTGGGGGCATTGGACGTAAAGGCAGATATATTTATCGACAAAGTATTTGCAGAGACCTATGATAAGACAGGGCAAGAAAATATTAGGGCTGAAATTACCGCTTTTAACGTAAATTGTAAAAAGAAATTAGGAACCATATTTATAGATTTGAGCGAAGCCGATCGGACTAAAGTGTTACAGGAAGCTGAGGCCACTTCGGAAAAATTCAATCCTGGCGTTTGGGGTACTTCCGTTGGAAAACAAAAGACAATAGGATTTTACAGGTCTATAAAATCGATGGCAATTTGGGCTTATTTTACTTCTGAGGAAATTGGAGAAAAAGTATTGAACTACGACCCAAATCCAGGTAGCTATGAGCCTTGTAAACCACTCTCTGAAGTTGACAATCGCTCGAGTTTGTAGTCATTGCGCATATTTTCGCTCTGGAAAATTTATATTCATAATAGTTTATTTGATTTTTATATTAATTATTATTTCTCAAAAATAAAACAGCTAGAATAAATTAAAATTAATAAAAAAACAGAAAGTAAAATAAATATTGTTTTTACCTATTTCTCTAGTACTATCATTACAGGTTGTGTTAACTCTCAACTTAGTAGCTGGCACATTTGATAACCCACCCATAAATTTTTCTAAAGGGGGGGTTCTTTGCAGAAAAAATAACTTCTTTATATCTTTTTATATGCTATTTTTTTGTTGAATTTATTCGCTATTGAATCAAATATACTACTATATACAGAATGCACAAAGCTCGATATTGCTGATGGGAATGCTGTTGCTGGATTAATAAAGTTTTCTCGAGCTAATACTACTCCCAAACCAGAATTTTTATACCCACTTGAATGGCGATGGTTCTACTGACAGTTTTATTAAATTACTAATTTTCTATATGTAATAGTTAATCTAAAGCATTCGAGTCGTAAACCAACACCTTCTTCCAAAGGTGTTTCGCTTCTTCTAGAAACTTAAGATGGGTTGGATCTGTTGAATAAGCAGCTTGTGCTTCAATAGAAGGATAAGTAATTAAAAATAAATATGTATAGCTACTGTCAACCACTTCCCTTTCACTCATTTTAGCAGGTTTTCCCAGATGAGACTGCACTCCTTGCGGATTGGTTGCCATTAATTTTTGTATTGCAGTTTCAAATGTAGCACGATCTTTCTGACTTTCGGGATTATTTAACCAAAAGAGCACCGTATGAATAAGTGGTTCTTTGATTATTTCTGTTTGCCCAAAAGAAACTAATGGAACAAATAATAGAGCAAGCAGTAGTTTTTTCATTGTATTCAGTTTCTTAAATATAAGAATAAAAAACGTTTCTAATTGAAATAGCTCCCCTTTTTTTAATGACAAAAAACGGTTTAAATTTATATTTTTAGGCAATATAATTAGAGTAGAGTTCTCAACAAAATGATAGTATGCTTTACTTTTGATTCTTAAAGATTGACAAAAGACACTTAAAGAACGTCTTAATCTCTGTTAGACACTATTAATTTTGTTGTGAATGACGCAAAAAATTACTATTTATCTTAAAACTATATCTGGCACTTATTATTATCAGTATTCACTTCACGGAGGAATGATTGGAACGATTACTATTCAATAACAGGCATATCCTCTTCAGGTATTTCTAATCTTAGTAAATAGGTAAGACTAATATTGATTCAAGAGTTTGCTACTCTTACCTAAAAAATCACTAATAAGCACCTAATTGTTTTACTAAATAAACTGGTTTTGAACCCCAGTAGTTTTGTTCGTTGAATGACACTGTTGGATTGTGTTTATAGCATTATTTAACGGCTATTCTGTTTACCATGTTTTGTTAAGTAAAATAAAAGAACCGTGCAAAGGTTAACTCTTGCCTGTGGATTAAATATACTTTTTTTATTAAAGTGTTGCTATTTGAGTGAATTAAGATTAGGCTTCTAGGCTAATCTTTAGACTGATGATATACTTGGGATTACAGCTCCTATTTGGGGTACTTTTGTCTATCTTAAAATACCCCCAGGGGGTAACCTTCTGATTCTGAGTATAAAATAATTATGAAAGTATAATTTTGAATCTTAATTGTTTAAGGATCCCATAATCTCCTCTTAGAGTTTTGTTGATTAAAAGTTTACAGAGCTACTTTTAGGTGGTTTTTTTATAAAAAATTAACACTAAAATGTTAATAATATTCAAAACCAACAACAATTTTACAAAAAAACACATTAAATCTATTGTTCTAATTTCTTTTGCTTTACACAAGAAAATACAAGACGAACATTAATGCTACAAGATCACGATAAAAATGGTTCAGTTAGCTATAGAAATTTTTGGATGAGAAAGTTATAATTTAAAGAATCATTTAACGCCAATAGAAAAAACACGTATTAATCTATCCTTCTTTAAAATTAATTATTTAGATGAAGTAATTTGGTTAGGTTCGACTTGTGTCTTTAGATTTTGGATAATGTAGTCACCGATTTCATTTCCTTGGCTTACTCCCTCATCAATAGCCATCATGTAATGGATTCCACCATAGAAGCGAGATATAGCGGCTTCTTCTGAAGCATGGATAAAGGAATTGTAATAGCGAGCTGGTAATCCATAGGCCAATTCAGTAGTGTCCTTAAAGCCAAAGTTGTTGCCATATAACTTAGTCAACACTAAAGCTGAAGCACGTGAAATAACCGAATGTCCACTGGTATATTCGGGAAAAGGAGGAGTTTGCAATAAGGGTAACCACTCTTCGTCATAATACTTATTGATTAAGGTTTCTGGGCGAACCACCAAGGTGTCCCATTTTTCGTCCCAACAACTAATAAAGGCATCAAATAGGGCGACAGAAACATGGGTAAAGGCATTAATTATTGCCGCAAAATCACTTTTTGCCTGTCGTGTAACGATACCGGTAATACCAATCCAATGACCACCTGGTGTGATTTTTTTTGTGGCAAACATGGCGTGACCACGGTGATGAATTACATAAGGATTACAATCCCAAAACTTGGCGATCTCTATTTGTTCATCGGTTATACCTACTCCTATTTCGTAGACTTCTTGTAATTGAATTTGAAACGGACTTCCCTTGGTTAAATCAAACGGTAGTGGTGCCTTGGGCTGAAATTGATTGGCCGAATCTATGACCAAGGTTCTAATTTTATTCCAATGGGGTTCTATCCCATCCATATAATCAGGTGGGGTTGGTTTCCAGAATTTATCTTCTTCTAAAATGGTGTATTTTGAATAGGTACGTGTTTGATTATATAAGTCTCCCTTTGCCCAAGCTAGTATGTGATTACTGATCCTATCAGCATAAACTTGCGATGCTTTTCTTACTCTTCGAGGTACATTCATAGCTCTTATTTTTTCGGCTTGCTTTTCTTGGAAGACTTTCATTTTATCTTCCGAAAAAATAAGAGTTTTTCCCACCGTATTATAGGAGAGGAGTGCAGCTAAATGTGGATTTACATCTTCCGATATTTTAGGAGTTTTTTCCAACTCAGTCAATTGTCCAGCTAAGGAATAGTATTGCGATGGATAGGCTTGTGCCATAATCTCATAAGCCGCGATTGTAGGATACATATAGACCCGTGAGGCTACTGGTGGAGAAAAAACATCGTAAACAATAATGTCAGAAAGGTTTTGAACTGCTGCTTGAAATAATTCTGGATCCTGAATTTTCTTCAGGTAATTTGTATTTTCTGAACAACTCAGTAAGAGTAAGCATTGTAAAATTAGTACAAGTAATTTATCCATTGTAAGTTTAAATTTGTTGTTGAATTGTACAAAATTAATTTCTTAGATTAAAATACGAATTCAATTGTAAAGGGATGGTATTTATATCACTTTGCTTTTTTTAAAACAAAACACTATAATATGTACTAAAATTTTCAGTATAATTTTCTTTCTCTCATACGATAAAAATAAATAGAAGCTATTTAATTAAATATACAAAAAATAGTTTTATTGATTAATATTATTCTATTCATATTTTTTTTATATATATTTAGTAATCGTTAACGTTTATTAATAAATATTTAAAATGAAAAAAAAATTAATTAACAAGGTTTTGCCATTTGTTGTATTTTTTATGACTTATGGGATATATGCCCAATCAGTTTCAGGAGTTGTAACTAGCGATGATGGTCCATTGCCAGGTGCAACGGTTCAAGTAAAAGGAACAACTATCGGTGTAAGTGCTGATTTTGACGGAAATTTTACAATTCAGGCTGACGCCTCAGACGTACTGATGGTTTCTTTTGTGGGATTCTCTTCACAAGAAGTTACTGTGGGTGATCAAGATAACATAACAATTCAACTTATTGTCGACAATGAGCTTGATGAAGTTATTGTGACAGGATATGGTTCCCAGAAAGAAAAAGAAATTACTTCTGCTGTTGTTCAAGTAACCGCTGAAGAATTTAACAAAGGCCCTATTAATGATGCTACTCAGCTTTTACAAGGTAAAGTAGCGGGATTAAGTATCTATAATAAAGGTGGTAATCCAAACTCCGCAGCCACTATTCGTTTAAGGGGACTTTCTACGGTTGGTGCTAATATTTCACCGCTAATTGTAATTGATGGCGTTATTGGAGCATCTTTGGATAATGTAGATCCTAACGATATAGAATCTATCAGTGTTCTTAAAGATGGTTCTGCTGCTGCGATTTATGGTTCTCGAGGATCTTCTGGAGTAATTATTGTAACTACTAAAGGAGGAAAAAGTGGAGAATTGAGCTTAACATATAATGGTCAGGTTGCAAGTTCTTCTATTCTTAACAGAATTGACATTATGAATCCTCAAGAATTTAGAGATGCGGGAGGGGCTGACCTTGGCTCCGAAACTGATTGGACAGAAGCAGTTACTCGTAATGCAATTTCTCAGATTCACAATATTTCAGCATCTGGTGGTATTGGAAACACAACTTTTCGGGTATCAGCTAACATAAGAGAGAATGAAGGTATTGTTATAAATACTGGTTTCGAACAGTTTAACTCAAGGGCAAATATTTCTACTAGAGCTTTGAATGATAAATTAAAAATAGATTTCAATGCTTCATTTACAAAAAGAGAATCTAGTTTAGGAGAACCTCTAGTTTTAAAATACGCTACGTTATTTAATCCAACAGCTCCTGTCTATACAGAAGGATCTTCATTTTTCCCCGGAGATTCTGGTAATCCAATTGGAGGTTACTTTGAAACATTTGGTCTTTTTGATAGCTATAACCCTGTTTCAATTGCTGAACAACACGATGTTTCAGGTGGAAGAACTGAATTAAACTACAACTTATCTTTGGGTTATGATTTTTCTGACAGCTTTGATATTCAATTAAGAGCTGCAAGACAATCATCCATGAATACTGCAAGAACTTCTATACCAGTTACAGCTCTATTAGGTGGAAACGCTTTAAGCCCTACTCGAAGAGGTGCTGCATCTTTTGGTGATAGCACCTACGAATTCAAATTATATGAAGCGTTTGCAAATTATAGTCTTGGTTCTGATGGGTTTAATTTAAATCTGACTGGAGGTTATTCTTTTCAACAGGATAATTACACAAATAGATCATTCTCATTAGGTGATTTCCCTGGCAATAATATGGATTATAGTTATAATATTGGAGCTTCTCAAGACCTTTTAAATTCAGGATTTATTGGTGCTAATAGTGGTAGAGGTCCTGACAATAAAATAATTGCCTTTTTTGGACGTGCAAATGTTGTAATTGATGATGGAATATATATAAATGCATCCGTTAGAAGAGAGGGATCAACTAAATTAGGAGATGGTAACAAATGGGGTACATTCCCAGCATTTGGTATTGGAGCTGATTTAAACAAATATGTTGGTACTGAATTCGATTTGTTTAAAATTCGTTTAGGGTATGGTGAGACTGGATCTCTTCCAGGAGGAAGTGGACTTTCACAAGTAGTATATGGTTTTGGATATGATTCAGCGGGTACAGGAAATACCTCTCAAGCACGTGCTGAAAATCCTGATTTAAAATGGGAGTCTAAAGCAGAAACAAACTTAGGAGTTGATTTTGCTCAAGGTAAACTTAGCGGAAGTTTGGATCTATACACTAGAGATATTTCTGATTTTATCTTAGAGACTAGAGTTGATGTTGCTACTTATGGTTTCGATAGACGTTTTGAAAATTCAGGAAAAATTAACACTCAAGGTCTAGAATTAAACATAGGATATCAAGTCACTGACAATTATCAAACAAATGTTAATCTTTCAACTTACAACACTACACTAGAAGAATATGTTCTTGAGGATGGTGATATTACAGGAAATCTTGGATCACCAGGTCAGAACTCTACCAATATGGTGAAAATAAAACTTGGGGAAGCAATCGGTCAAATATGGGCTCCTCGTTTTGATGGAGTTAACCCTGATGGATCTATTAATTTCGGTGATGTAAACGGTGATGGAATTATAACTGCAAGTCAAGATAAATGGAATGATCCAGATGCTGACTTTATAACTGCAGGTAATGGTATTCCAACACTTGAATTAGGTTGGTCAAACAATTTAAATTTTGGGAATTGGAGTGTAAATGCATTTTTCAGAGGAGCATTTGGACATAGTTTAGTAAATACATTTAGAGCATTTTATGAGCCTCGTTTAGCGAGTCAGTCTTCATATAACTTTGTGAATACGGAGCTAGCATTACCTGAATTAACAGTTGCACAGTTTAGTTCATTATATGTTGAAAAAGCTGACTTTTTTAAATTAGACAACTTAACTGTTGCCTACAACATTAACCTTAGTGAGGGATCAGTTATTGATGGAGCACAGATATCTGCAAATGTTCAAAATGCATTTGTGATAACAAATTATACTGGTATTGATCCAGAGCCGAATCTTGTTGATGGTGGAAATGTAGACTCTTCAGGGGGTAACGTATTAGCCCCAGGTATTGACAGACGAACAAACTATTTTACTGCAAGAACAGTAACAATTGGACTTAACATTAACTTTTAAATTAAATAACAATGAAAAACTATAAAACATATTTTTTAGGAATTCTATTTGTTTTTGCTTTTGTAATTGCATGTACTGACTTAGAAGAAGAGTTAGTGAATGATTTTACAGAAAGTTTAACTGTCCTAGGAGTTACTGTGGATGCAGGTGAGACAGATGGAAGTAGTCAGGCAGTTTCAGATCAAATTGGTGCTGCATTTGAGAAATTAAGAGACGGAACAGCGGGACACAATAACTATTGGTCAGTACAAACTGTTTCTTCTGATGAGATGCAAGTTGGACAAAAAGGTGGTGACTGGTATGATGGTGGTATTTGGTTAGATATGCACATGCATGTTTACACAGCTGCAAGTGGACCTTTAACCAATACTTATAATACTCAGTACAATGCGATTAGTGAGATTAATAATAATCTTGCTAAGTCTGGACTAAGTGCAAATGAAACTGCTCAGTTAAAAGTCCTAAGAGCATTTTTCTACTGGAGACTAATGGATCTTTTTGGAAATGTCAAAATTGTTAAAACTGCAGGATCAGATGCACCTCAATCAAATCGAGCAGATGTTTTTGCTTTCGTAGAAAGTGAAATTCTTGCTGCACTTGGAGTTTCTTCAATTTCTGCATCAATGGATTTAACTAATAGTGACTTGACTACAAATTCAAAGAAATACAGAATTAACCAATATGCTGCTGTAGGTTTACTTTCGAGAATTTATTTGAACGCTGAAGTTTACACTGGGACAGCTCGTTATGCTGAAGCTGCTGCTGCTGCTGGATGGGTAATTGACAATGGTCCTTATCAATTAACAACTGAAGGTAACTCAACTGTTACAAATCTCGCTAAACGCCCCGGTGTCCCATCTGATCCTGATACCCTAGTTGGTTATCCTGCAATGTTTGCACCAAATAATCAAGACAATGTAGAGAATATATGGACAGTTGCTTTTGATGGAACTTCAGGAGGAGGAATGAACTTTCACATGATGGGACTTCACCAGCCTTCACAATTTGCTTATAATTTTGATTCTCAACCATGGAACGGTTACCAAACACTTGAAGCTATGTACAGATCCTATGAAAGTAGTGATGTCAGAGGACAAAATAACTTCTTGGTAGGTCAACAGTATTCTTATGATGGTTTAGCATTAAGTGACTGGGCTGCAGATGATTTAAATGCTGACGGGACTAAAAATTTACCATTAAATTACACCCCTGAAATTAATGAATTATACCCTAATTCACTTCGTCAAAGTGGTGCTCGTATGTACAAATTCAGCCATGCTCAGTTCGAGAGAAATGAAAAGTCTAATGACTTCCCCATTTTGCGTTTATCTGAAATGTATATGAATCGTGCAGAAGGTTTGGCTCGTGCTGCAGGTGACTGGTCTAAAGCGTTACCGGATGTAAATATTATACGTGGAAGAGCAAAAGTAAATGCATACTCCTCAGTTGATGCTACTGAATTTTTAGCAGAAAGAGGACGTGAATTTATTTTTGAGTCTCACAGAAGAACAGATTTGATACGCTTTGGTAAATACAATGATGCATGGTTTGAAAAAACTGCTTCAGAAAACTTTAAAACATTAATGCCTATTCCTACTGATGCTATTACAGCAAGTAGTGGTACTTTAACTCAGAACCCAGGGTATTAATAAAATTTCATTTTTAGTAGTTAATAATGGGTCAATCGTAGTTACGGTTGGCCCATTATTTTTAATTTCATAGCTATGAAATTATTCGTCTTTTTTTGGTGGATTATAATGGTGTTTTTTTCGTGTACAACACCCTCAAAAAAACTATTTGAACTTCATGAGGATTTGGGCAAACAATTTGAAAACAAGCTAAACTACACTCAAGAATTCAATCCTTATACTTACAGAAATTTTTATAATGGCGCAGGAGTAGCGCTGGGTGATATTAACAATGATGGTCTTCTTGACATCTATTTGTCTGGAAATATTGTGGACAACAAGTTGTTATTAAACAAAGGTGATTGGAAATTCGAAGATATCACCGAAAAAGCTGGTGTTTCCTGTAAAGGAGTCTGGTCTACTGGGGTTACTTTTGCTGACGTTAATGGTGATGGTTTACTGGATCTTTATGTATGTAAATCAGGAAAACCTGGCGCAGAAAATAGACACAATGAACTCTTTATCAATCAAGGAAATCTAACTTTTAGAGAAGAATCTAAATCTTATGGTCTAGATGTTTTAGGATTATCTGTTCATGCAGCTTTTTTTGATGCTGACCTAGATGGTGACCTAGACTGTTATGTCCTAAATAATTCACTTCGTTCTGTAGGAGGTTACGACCTGATAAAAGATCAACGCTACACTCCAGACCCTAATAATGAGGGGAATAAATTTTTTGAAAACCAAAATGGTATTTTTATTGATATGAGTACTGAAAAAGGAATTTTAACTAGTACCATAGGTTTTGGTTTAGGTATAACACTAAGTGACTTTAATAACGACAGACTTCCTGACCTATACATTTCAAATGATTTTTTTGAACGCGATTATTTCTATATTAATACCAAAGAAGGTTTTGAAGAAACTTTAGAGTCACAATTTAATTCTATTTCGATGGGTGCCATGGGAGCTGATGCAGCGGATTTAAATAATGATTTGTTCCCCGATCTTTTTGTAACAGAAATGCTTCCCGCTAGTCTGAAAAGACAAAAACTTAAGGCCAAGTACGATTCTTGGGATAAATATTCACTGATGTATAAAAAGGGTTACTTTCATCAATATCCAAGAAATTCATTGCAACGAAATACAGGAAATAATCATTTTTTTGAAATCAGTCGATTTTCTGGTGTAGCTGCAACCGAATGGAGCTGGGCTTCTCTTCTGTTTGATATGAATAACGATGGTTTGAATGATATTTTTGTTGCCAATGGGATATATAAAGACCTACTTGACAGGGATTATTTAGCCTATATGGCAAATGAAACTCAAGTTCAAATGCTTCTTGAAAATAAAGAAAATGCGATAGAAAAATTAATAGACATAATGCCCTCAGAAGCAGTACCCAACAATGCTTTTAAAAACTTAGGTGGATTTAAGTTTGAAGATAAAACAGGAGAATGGGGATTAGATGTTCCGAGTTTTAGTAATGGAAATGCCTACGGAGATATTGATAATGATGGTGATCTGGACTTGATTGTGAACAACGTCAATATGCCAAGCTTTTTTTATGAAAATAAAACAGATACGCTGCACGCGAGAAGTTTAAGTTTGCGTTTACGATCAAACTCCAAAAATACCTTTGCTATCGGAGCTAAAGTTATTATTTACTACGATAACGATAAACATCAAATGAAAGAGCAGTTTCCCTCAAGAGGTTTTCAATCTTCAGTCGCCAATTCACTTCATTTCGGTTTGGGAAATTCAAATCTAGTGGACAGTCTTAAGGTTTTTTGGCCAAATGGAGGTGAAGAAGTATTTTATGATCTTAAATCTAACTATCAACATACAATACATCAGAAAAATTTCAATTCCCAACCTTCTTTTTCAGCTAAACAAATCAAAAAAGAGAATCCCAAAAGTTCCCCAATTGAATTTGAACACAAAGAAAATAATTGGAGTGAATTTAACAGAGAAAGGCTGATCACACAAATGAATCACAATGATGGACCTGCGCTTGCAACAGCAGACTTAAATAAGGATGGAATCACAGACTTTTATATCGGGGGAGGTAAAAATCAGACGGGGGCACTGTTTATTTCAAATAAAGATGATTTTGAAAAAATTCAGATTCCTTTCGAAAAAAGTAATCGCTCTGAGGATACAGATGCGGTATTCTTTGATGGAGATAATGATGGTGATCTTGATTTAATTATCACTAGTGGTGGAAAATCATTCTCAAAATTCTCTCTAGATTTAGACGATCGATATTATGAAAATATTGAAAATAATAATTTTGTTTTAAAAAAAGACGCCTTTTCTTTTGAAGCTCATTTTTCTTCCTCCTCAGTTGGGATAGGAGATTTTAATAAAGATGGTGCGATGGATCTAATTATAGGTGAACGATTTGATTTAAAAACTTACGGTAAAAAAGCTTCAATACATTTATTTATCAATCAGGGTCAAGGAAAATTCATAGAAGAATCAGTATCTGATTTTAATAAAGTTGGAATGATTACTGATCTTGCCGTTTCAGATATAAATCAAGATGGATGGCTTGACATAGTCGCTTGTGGTGAATGGATGCCCATTAGTATTTTTATCAACTCAAATGGTTTTTTTTCGAATGAGACTGATCGATATGGCTTAGCTAAAACTAATGGTTTATGGAACACCCTTCTTGTTAAAGATATAAACGGGGATAATCTGCCTGAGATACTTGCTGGAAATCTTGGAAATAACACCTTCTTTAATGCTGGAATGAAACTATATATCAATGATTTTGACAATAACGGAACTGAAGAGCAAATCATATGTCAGTACATAAATCAAAATTATTATCCTATTGTAGATAAAGACGAGTTGATTTCTCAATTACCATATTTAAAGAAAAAAATCTTGAAATATGAAAACTATGCCGATGCGCGGATTCAAGATCTTTTTACAGCAACTCAACTTGAAGAAAGTCAAGTAAGTGAGCTTAATATTTTAGAGTCTACATTTTTTATAAGAAACATAAAAGGAGAATATGAAGGCCATAATTTACCAGAAGAAATACAATATGCACCAGTGTATGCTTTTGCTCATCATGACAAAGAAAACAACGCCTCTAAAGGTACTTTCTATATAGGAGGAAATCAATATTTAGTTAAGCCGCAATTCGGTCGCTATGACGCCTCTAATGGATGGTCACTAAATTATAGAATCATAGCAGATGAAATTGAGTTTGGTGTACCCGAAATATTAGGAATTAATGGACAAATAAGACAATTGGAAATTGTAAATTTACATTCCAAAATTCAATTACTTATTGGGGTCAATAATCAAAAGGCAATAGTACTTCAGATAGATACAAATAAAAAAAAGAATGAATGAAAACCATACCTAGTATATCTTTCAAACTTTTAATTTTTTTTTCACTCATAGCTAGTTGTACATCAGAATATAAAGCTCTAGTAAAAAAGGAGCTGAATAAAAATCAAAAAGTTGATTCTGTTTTTTTTGATATCCGTTTAGGAGAATCTAAAGATATTTATCATAAAAAAAGTTGGGATTTAAATAATAGTAGAGTGGTGACTCAGGGCAGATCTTATTTTTATATGAAAAAAATATTTTCAGATTCAAAGATTAAAAAAAAAGAAAATGACTTTGCTTTAGAATTTTCCGGAAAATTCAATGCTAAAAAAAAATTAAAAATGCTGGATGTAAAGTTTTATCATTTACTCTGGACTCCTTGGTATGAAAAATATCAGGCTCCAAATTTACTCCCGAGAATTTTGGATTCTCTAGTACGATGGTTTCCAGGAAACCCATTTTTAGAGATAAAAACTGGAAGTGACTCAATCCCAACAATGCATGTTAAAATAGATGGAGATCGGAGATTTCGAGTATATGTAGAAAATTTACAAGATGTAGCAGTGAAAATAGACGACCTGAATGAAGACAACTGAACTTAAATTGTTTTTGAAAAAAATTGCTTTTCTAGTACTTTTATCAGTTTTTTTTTCTTGTAGTATTGGTAAACCTGAAATGCAATTTCAATTAATTCCTTCTAAGGAAAGTGGAATTACTTTTTCGAATGATTTAACCTATACTGACGATTTCAACGTATATAAATACAGGAATTTTTATAACGGGGGAGGTATTGCTGTTGGAGATGTAAATAATGATAGCCTTGTTGATCTTTATTTTACAGCAAATCAAAAATCCAATGAGTTGTACTTAAATCAAGGAGATTTTAAGTTCAAAAGGGTTACAGAGAAAGCTGGTGTTCAGGGACAAAAAGCCTGGGCAACAGGAGTTACTATGGTAGATATTAATGCAGATGGATGGCTTGATATTTATGTTTGCAACTCTGGAGATTTAGAGGGTGATAACAAACAAAACGAACTTTTTATCAATAACCGTGACGGCACTTTCAATGAAGATGCAAGTACTTATGGGCTTGATGATAAAGGATTTTCTACCCATTCTGTTTTTTTTGATTTTGATAAGGATGGTGATTTAGATGTTTACCTTTTAAACAATTCTTATCAGGCCATAGGCAGTTTTGACTTGAGAAGAGAAGAACGCCCTAAACGTGACACTTTGGGAGGTGATAAATTAATGCGAAATGACAATGGCTTTTTTATTGATGTAAGTGAAGAAGCTGGTATATATGGAAGTGTAATAGGCTTTGGTTTGGGAGTTACAGTAGGTGACATAAATGGTGATCAATGGGAAGATATTTTTATTTCTAATGATTTTTTTGAAAGAGATTATCTCTATCTCAATCAACAAAATGGAAGCTTTAAAGAAGTATTGACCGAGCAAATAAAATCAATCAGTGGAGCTTCCATGGGTGCTGATATGGCAGATATTGATAATGATGGTGATAACGATATTTTTGTAACTGAAATGCTTCCATCTGATTATCAACGCTTAAAATCCGTTACAACCTTTGAAGATTGGAACCGATATCAGTATAATGTCAAAAACACTTACCACCATCAATTTACTCGAAATATGCTACACCGAAATAACTCTAATGGCAGTTTTAGCGAAGTAGGAAGGCTTGCAGGAGTAGAAGCTACCGATTGGAGTTGGGGTGCCTTATTTTTTGACATGAACAATGACGGGTTAAAAGATCTTTTTGTTTCAAATGGAATATATAAAGACCTCACAGACCAAGACTACCTCCAGTATATTTCAAGTCAAGCAGTGATCAGTTCAATTGTTCAAGAAAACAAAGTGAACTATAAAAAGTTAATTGATATTATCCCTTCTGAAATGGTTCCTAATAACGGGTTTTTGAATCTAGGGCAAACTCGTTTTGAAAAAACTGATGCATTAGGACTAAATACCCCAAGCTTTTCAAATGGTTCAGCTTATGCTGACCTGGACAACGATGGAGATTTAGATTTAGTCGTTAACAATGTCAACATGGAGTCATTTCTATACAAGAATAATTTATCAAAGGAAAAAGCCAATTACCTTCAACTACAACTGAAAGGAGATGGGAAAAACACCCAGGCAATTGGTGCTCAGGTAAAGGTTTATACCGCCAAAGATACTTTGTATTTTGAACAACAACCTGCAAGAGGTTTTCAATCCAGTGTTGATCCCAGAATTACAATAGGGCTGGGGAATAATACTACTGCCTCTATTGAAGTTTATTGGGCCTCAGGCAAAAAAAGTTTTCTTCCAGATGTGAATATAAATCAAACTCTTTTTTTAGAAGAAACAAAGGGTGTTTTAAGGGATGATATTTCATTGAATGATAAACTTCCCCTTTTTACTAAAGTGAATGAAGACATACTCTCGTATGTTCATAAAGAAACCAATTTTGTGGATTTTCATAGGGAACGATTAACCTACCATATGTGCAGTGGAGAAGGCCCTATAGCTAGTGTTGGAGACTTTAATGGTGATGGACTTGAAGATATTGTAATACCAGGGCCTAAAAACGAACCAACAACTCTTTTCATCCAGAGCCAAGAGGGAAATTTTAACGCCTTAGCTCAGGATACATTTGATAACCAAGCTAGAGCAGAGCATACAGAATCGCTAGCTTTTGATGCAGATAATGATGGCGATCTTGATCTATATCTAGCCTCTGGAAGTGTAGAACTGAGTACTTTTTCTGATTTTCTTTACGATCGACTGTATTTAAACCAGGGTGATGGAAACTTTGAGATGTCAGATCAAAAATTTCCAGCAGATGGATTACGTATAAGTACAGGTGTTGTGAAAGCTGCTGATTTTGATTCGGATGGAGATCAAGACCTTTTTGTCGGAGAACGCGTTAAAATTGGAGCATATGGACAAGCAGGATCAGGATATTTACTAGAAAATGATGGAACAGGTCACTTTAAGGAAGTTACTTCTGAAAAAGCTCCATTTTTAAATCAAATAGGGATGATCACCGATGCCATATTCAATGACTGGGATCAAGATGGAGATCAGGACTTAATCATTGCAGGTGAGTTTATGGGACTGGAAGTATTAAAAAATACAGGAGGTAAATTTATCCATATCAAGGATCATCCACTATCTTCTTTCAAAGGTTGGTGGAATACATTACATGCTTTAGATTTAGATCAAGATGGTGACCTAGATCTGATTGGAGGAAACCACGGTATCAATTCTAGATTTAAAGCCTCTACAGAACATCTGATTAAACTCTACCTCAATGATTTTGATCGAAACGGTTCTGTAGAGGGAATACTTACTTTCTCAAATGAAGAGAATAGAGATATGCCCTTCGCATTACGACATACATTAATCGATCAAATAAAAAGCTTAAAGAAAAAATTTCCAGATTATAAATCGTTTAGAAATGCAGATATTACTCAGATTTTTACTCCGGAAGAAATGGAAGGAGTAAAGGTTCTAGAGGCAAATACACTTCATTCAATGGTCTTTATAAATGAAGGCAACCTTAATTTTCAGGCACAAGCTCTCCCTCAGGAGACACAACTAACTCCAATTTATGCTATAGAGCATGGTGATTTTGATAAAGATGGAGATCCTGATCTAGTCTTAGGTGGAAATCTTTACCGAGCAAAACCTGAAGTTGGAATCTACGATGCCAGCTATGGTGTTTATTTAGAAAATAGAAACGGAAGATTTCGCACTAGTTCCAGAGTGAATGATTTTTTCGTAAAAGGGGAAATTCGAGACATTAAACGTATCGATAATCAGGTTTTTGTTTTTCGTTCAAATGATAGCATAGCCATATTAAAATCAAAATGATGAAATTAAAAAAAAGGTTCATTGGAATGCTTATGTTTGGATTTATTGGCTGTCAAAATCCGTCTGAACAGAAAATTGAAAATACTCATTTTATAATGGATGTATTGTCGCCAGAACAAACAGGAATCAAATTTGAAAACACACTTAAAGAACAGTCAGACATCAATATTATTGAGTATTTATACTATTACAATGGTGGTGGTGTTTCTGTAGGAGACATCAATAATGATGGTTTGGAAGATTTGTACTTTTCAGCCAATCAATTACCAGATAAATTATATTTAAACGAGGGAAATCTAAAGTTTAGAGATATTTCTTCAATCGCAGGTATTGATCCTTCTGACTCTTGGTCAACAGGAGTAAGTATGCAAGATGTCAATAATGACGGGTTTCTTGATATTTATGTGTGTAAAGTTGGTGCTTTCAATTCTCTAAATGCTCAAAATCAGCTTTATATCAACAACGGTAATTTGACCTTTACCGAGTCAGCCAAAAAACTAGGTGTCGCATTTTCAGGATTTTCAACTCAAGCTGCTTTTTTGGATTACGACAAAGATGGAGATTTGGACTTTTATTTATTAAATCACAATATTCATTCGGTTCGAAGTTACGGTACTATAAAAAATAGAACTGATCAGGATCCTCTCGCAGGAGATCGTTTTTTTGAAAATAAAATTAATGAAATTGGTCATTTTGTTGATGTTACCGAACAATCACAAATTTATAGCAGTCCTCTTGGATATGGCCTTGCTATTGGTATATCAGATTTTAATAAAGATGGATGGCTTGATTTATATATTGGGAATGATTTTCACGAAAATGATTACCTCTATCTAAACAATCAAGATGGTAGTTTTACAGAATCGATTAAGTCTACAATGAATCATACCTCTAGGTTTACTATGGGGATTGATATTGCAGATATGGACAATGATGGAAATTTGGATATTTTTACAACTGATATGCTTCCCTTTGATCCAGCTGTTTTATTAAAATCTGGCGGTGAAGATTCAGATAAAGTAGCACGGATTAAGGCTAGCTTCGGTTTTAACAGCCAATATGCACGAAATCATTTACAGATTAATAAGGGAAATACTACTTATGTAGATGTTGCTCTGATGACTCAAACCTATGCTACAGATTGGAGCTGGGGAGTGCTTCTGGCCGATTTTAATAATGATGGATGGAACGATATTTTTATTCCTAATGGTATTGTCAAAAGACCCAATGATTTAGATTATATAAAATACTTAAGTAATACTAATTTTAGTAAATACGAAAACTCAAAAAAGGATAAGCTTAAAAAAAAAGTCATTGAAGAAATGCCAACGCTTAAAATTCCAAATCTATTGATTAAAAATAATGGAAATTTGGATTTTGAATCAGTAGAAAATTCACCGATTGGTTCGCCTGGCTATACAACAGGCGCAGCTTATAGTGACCTTGATAATGACGGAGATTTAGACCTTATTTTTAACAATATTAATGCCCCAGCTCAAATACTTGAAAATAAAATTTCAAAAAAGAATATTGTTCAGGTCAGTTTAAAACCAACTAAGGAATTTCCACAGTTATTAGGGACTATATTACATTGTTTTTCTGAAGGAAGACGTTTTGTCAAAGAATATCAATCTTTAAGAGGGTTTCAGTCTACCTCCTCTCATAAAATTAATTTTGCTCTTCAAGAGGGGTCAAAAATGGACTCAATTCATGTGTTTTGGCCACATGGACAAACTGCAACTATTGAAAATATAGAACGAACTGAATTAATTCTGAGCCCGTCAAGTAGAGACAGAAAGTCAATAAAAGATTTTACAGAATCTAAATTTATACTTAAGAAATTCCCATTTAGACATATTGAAAATACCTACTACGATGAAGATAAAGAATTCTTAATCCCAGAACGTTTATCACAAGAGGGTCCTGCAACTATCTTTGCAGATTTTGACAACGATGGAATTAAAGATTTTTTTATTGGGGGCGCCAAAGAACAGCCTGCACAAGTTTTGTTTGGAACTTCTAAAGGGAGTTTTTACAATAAGTTTATCCCAGACTTTGATCGAGATAGAGGCTATGAAGATGTTGCTGTTTCTACTTTTGATATAGACCGAGACGGTGATCTGGATCTTTATATTGGTAGTGGGGGGAATCAGGAAGTCTCTCCAAATCCTAGTCTTGAAGATCGGATTTATTTCAATGATGGACAGGGCATTTTTAAAAGGGCCCCTATAAAATTACCTCAAACCAATACAGGTTCTATTGCAATTGCTGATTTTGATAATGATGGTTACTCAGATTATTTTATTGGTAGTAGAAATATCACTGGTGCTTATGGACTCACCCCTAATAGTTTTATAGTTCAAAATAAAGATGGACTTTCCATGAAAATTTTAGATCGCAAACAATGGGGAATGATAAGTGATGCTAAATGGGTTGATCTTAACGGAGATAGTTTTTTAGACTTAGTATTGGCAGGTGATTGGATGCCCATTACTATATTAATTAATAATCAAGGGAAATCATTTAAAAATAAAACTTTAGAATATGGTCTGACCAATACATATGGACTCTGGAACACCCTTGAAATATTTGACTTTGACCAAAATGGCCATCCTGATATTATTGCAGGAAATTCAGGAATCAACTCCAAATGGCATCCAACTGAAGAGAGACCAGTAAAGTTATTTCTTGATGATTTTGATGAAAATCAACAAGTAGATCCTATTATATTTTATCCTTATGGTGATCGTGAAATTCCATTTGCGGGGAAAGATAAGTTGGCCTCACAGATGTCAATACTAAAAAAACGTTTTACCAAATATCAGGATTTCGCAAAGGTTTCAGGTATTGAGTCTTTACTTGGAAAAAATAAAGAAAATATTTTACAAATTAAACAGTTGAATGATCTTCGTTCAATGGTTTTTTTAAATCAGAAAGGGAAAAGCTTTAGTTCTCATCCATTACCCAATATAGCTCAACAAAGTTCTATTAAAAGTTTCAATATCAATCCAATAAATGGTGATATTGCGTTTGTGGGTAATTCAAGATCTTGGGTAGTTGAGCTTGGAAGTAATTTATCTAATCCAGGGGGTATTCTCAAAGGGTTTAACCCTAAAACAGGACAATATAAATCATTTGATCCTTTCCCTTTACCTATAGGTACAGTAGGAAAACATATTGAACAATTGGCTAATGGAGATTATGTTATTATTGTAAATGATGGTGATTCATTTCAGATTACAACAAAGTAACTTCACTTATTGCTGAGAAGTAATTTTCAATAATTAAACACAAAAAGCTAGTGAACTAGTTTATGACTCAATTAAAAATATTCTTGGATATAGTTACGAAGGATCACTTGAAAGCAGTTTTTACCATAATTGGGATTTAAGAGACTATCCTTTTGATGAGCAAAAAGTCCAAGTTAGATTTAAGTCATCTTTTGATGTTGTAATCTCAATTGTGGTTTTACTTATTGTGGTTGGGGTTCTTGTGTTTTTTAATGGGAAATAAACCTAACTAAATTGGAGTATTCACGGTAGTTAACCCTTCATGTTTGAAAATATAGTATTACTTTACTTTTTTGGAGAAGTTTGCTAAATGAGTGTATTATTTATATCTTCTAGTTCACTCTTTGCTTGAGAAGCTGTACTTCATTTTTAAGTTCATTAATCTCTAGGAGGTTTAACAAAGATTCCGGG
>Ga0308004_10000436_pt1 | contig 19734 bp, 9 predicted proteins | sample Neamet38_FD_203156 | JGI IMG/M metagenome (GOLD analysis project Ga0308004, IMG submission 203156) | Marine microbial communities from water near the shore, Antarctic Ocean - #38 | ecosystem: Environmental > Aquatic > Marine > Unclassified | place: Southern Ocean | collected 2014-06-06 | reverse complement strand
TTCGCTAAATTTGCTCGAACCGTCTGATCTAACAGAAGCAGTAAATAAATACTTACCGTATATTGAGTAATTAACCCTCGCCAAGAAAGACTCTAATTTTTCGTTTATTTCTCCACTGTCTGTATTTTGAATTCCAGCGAGTGAAAGCTCTCTAAAGTTTGTAGAATTGGAAAAAAAAGAACTTGCTTTAGCCTCTCTAAAACTCTGTTTAAAAGACTGCTGTTCGTGAATCAAATCAGCTTGAAAGGCATGATCAGGATTATCGTTTTTATAGGTTAATCGATTTGTATTTTGAATACGCAATCCCTGTTGGTCTCTTACGGTTGCTTCACTTGCACCGTTTACTAGTGAAGAAACATAACCGCTATTTGTCAAATCAATCTTCTCAAGACCTGCTGAAATATTTAAAACTAAGTTGTCAGTAAGCTCATAATTTGCATAAATACTTGAAATCAATTGATCTGAAATATTTTCACGACTATTATACTTTGGAGTTAAAAGCGGCTGCGGGGTACCATTACCAACCGATGAATGAACAGGAGCTGAGTTGTCGTTTCCAGAGGCGTCTAGAGGGGTTTGAGATATATCCCAAGCCATACCAGTTGCAATATTAGCACGAGCCCCATTGTTTTGTGAACGACTGATAAAATTATTTAGGCCAACTTTTAGTTTTTCATTTAGTTGCGCATTGATGTTTGCCCTAAGGTTCATTCTACTGTAGTCTTGATCTACTATTGTACCATCAGCCTTATAACTATTGGCTGACAGATAGTAATCAACATCTTCAGAACCACCACTTGCAGAAATATTAATATTTGAAAAAGGAGCACTTCTGAAAAAATAATCTTGCCAGTTAGTACCTCCAGTATTCTCTAAATTACTAATTTCAGATGCAGAATAAGTATTAACACCATCTCTTAAGTTAACTCCTCGTGCAAATTCAGCACCTGAAAGGACAGGTAGCCTTTGAAATGTTTCAGAGGTTCCAAAGAAAGTGTCTATTTTAATTTTAGCCTTTCCTTTGGTTCCAGATTTAGTAGTGATTAAAACGACGCCATTTGCCCCTCTACTTCCGTAGATTGCAGTTGCAGAAGCATCTTTTAAAACTTCCATCGAACTGATGTCACTTGCATTTAAGTTATTAATATTTCCAATAACAAGACCATCCACCACATATAGAGGACTGTTGTTTCCTGTCAAGGAATTAGTACCACGAATTCTGATTTTAAATCCGGCTCCGGGTGCACCACTGGTTTGTGTTACAGCAACTCCGGCTGCTCTGGCCTGTAGGGCTTGATCTACTCTAATGAGTGGTTGATTCTCAAAGTCAGAAGCACTTACTGAAGCTATAGATCCAGTTATATCACTTTTTCGAACTGATGCTCCATAACCTGTAATAACCACCTCGTCAAGTTGAGAAACGTCTTCTACAAGTGATACATTGACTTGAGTTTGACCAGATAAAGGAACCTCTTGTGACTGATATCCAATGTAGCTTACATTCAAGGTACCATTCTGATCCATACTGATAGAGAAGTTTCCATCAAAATCAGTTACTGTTCCATTTGATGAATCATTTGCGTCTAGAACGGTAGCCCCAGGAATTGGTTGACCATTTGAATCTAAAATTACACCTGAAATATTGCTTTGACCTATTAAAGTGCTTGAGCACATAACAAGAGAGGCAATCAGGAATAATTTACTAAATAATAATTTCATGTTTGTTTTATTTTAATTGATTAGCTAATATAAATGTTAATTTTAACAAAATGGGCTTAGTTTCATCTTGTTTTAAGGGAAGTATGGTTTTAATATGAGGGTAAATGATTATATATTTTCAAAATTAAAATTATAATTAATGGACCGGAGTGTAAAGCACTATTTTACCTTATTTCAACTGATTTTTACCTTATATTGTACTGAGAAGGAAGGGTTCCAAATTGTTTTTTAAAGCAAGTTCTAAAATATTTAGGGTCAGAAAATCCAACCATATAAATTATTTCTGAAATAGAATAATTATTAGACTTAATGAGCTTTGCGGCATTTCTAATACGAATAGTTCTTATAAACTCAGAGCTAGATTGCCCAGTGACAGACTTAAGCTTTAGGAAAAGTGAAGATCTACTCATTCCTATCTCTAAAGCGAATTGTTCAACGGAGAAGTTTGTATTATCCATATTTTTTTTAACTATTTCAATTGATTTTTCAATAAATTTTTGATCTAGTTTATTTGACAATTCCTTCCAAGGTTTAGAACTCGAATTCGTTTTAAACTTTTCAATCCATTGCTGCTTTGTTCTTAAAATATTATTTAATCTTAATCTTAAAATCTCAATATCAAAAGGTTTCAAAAGATATTCATCAGCTCCTGTTTCTAACCCCTCTTTTTCATTTTCTATTCCAGATTTTGCCGTTAAAATAATGACAGGAATATGACTTGTGTTAACATTTGTTTTTAATATTTTGCACATTTCAATTCCATCCATTACAGGCATCATTAAGTCGCTTATAATAATATTTGGTGTGTTTTTAGTTGCCAGCTCTAAACCTTGCTTTCCATCGTTTGCTGATAACACCCTAAAGTCATTACTTAGAAAGTTAATCATATACTCTCTTAATTCTCGCTTGTCTTCAACGATTAATAATAGCGGCACCTTATTAGAATGATTAGTATTATTTGTAACTACATTCTCCTGTAATAATTGGCCTTCTTTTAAAACATTAACTCCAGTTGTTGAATAATTAAAATTATATTTTTGAGGCTGTAGTTCTATGATAGAATTTTTTAAGTAAGCCGCTTTATAAATAGGTATAGTAATAGTACAAGTGGTGCCTTTATGTAATTCGCTTTTAATATTAATTTCTCCTTTGTGTATTTCTACCAAATGTTTTATATATGCTAATCCTAAACCCGATCCTTCCTGGGCAGAAATATTTTTATTTCTAGTTTGATAGAACTTATCAAATACACTGTTTAATTCTTCTTTTGGAATTCCTATACCGTAATCAATGACTTTAATAATTGCATGGTTTTCATTTTCTATTTCAAGACTTACTTTAATACTTTTTCCTTTGGGAGTAAACTTAAAAGCATTTGACAATAAATTATATAATATTTTTTCTATTTTGTCATTGTCAAACCAAGCGTTTACTTCTTTTTGTTTTGAGAGAAATAAAAACTTAATTTCTTTTTCTAATGCAATTTCTTCAAATACAGTAAAAACTTCTCTGACAAAAGACACCAGATCACCGTTCTGAACCATTAAACTTAAGCTTCCAGATTCTGCTTTTCTAAAATCTAAAAGCTGATTAATTAATTTAAGCAACCTGTTGGAGTTTTTATACATTATTGAATTTAACTTAGGTAGATCTTTAATATTGACATTACCACGTATAATCTGCTCCAGGGGGCTGACAATTAAAGCCAGAGGGGTTCTTAATTCGTGAGAAACGTTTGTGAAAAACTGAAGTTTCATTTGATTTATTTCTTCAGATTTTTCTAATCGGATCTGACTTAAACGAATTTTAATAAAAATAGATATAACGGTGACTAATAGAGCCAAAAAAAGAAATATTGAAAGGTTTGTTAAATACCAAGGGTTATTTATCAAAATCGATATTTTTTTCGGCTCATCCGTCCATATGCCTGCACTATTTGATCCATAAACTTTAAAGGTATACTCTCCTGAAGGGATATTAGTATAAGATGCAAAACGGCGCTGATTTCCAATTGAATAATGCCAATTATCATCAAAACCGTCTAAGATATATTTATATTTATTTTTTTCAGGATCAGAAAAATGTAAACTGGAGAAAGCAAATTCGAACGAATTCAGATTATAGGGTAATTCTATTTTATCAGTTTGATTTATATTTTTATCCAGGATAAATTTACCCTCATTAATTTCAGAAATATTTACTGATTCATTTGATATTTTAAAATCAGTAATCACCATTTCAGGTTTAATCTTGTTTTTAATTAATTTATCAGGATCAAAAAAAGAAAACCCCCTAGTTGTACCACCAATAATATATCCCGAAGATGTTTTTAACATCGAATTATCTCTAAATTCATACTCATTTAAATCAGATGGATTTTCATAGTAAGTTACCTCTCCACTAGTTAAGTTTAATTTAGACATTCCGCGGATGTGCATTAACCAGAGGTTTCCCCTTGAATCTTCTTCAATATGATAAACAACATCGCTAGGAAGACCGTTCTTAATAGTATAGTGTTTGAACCGATACTTATTGTTTTCCAATATTTGCATCTCATTTAAGCCTCCACCAAAAGTTCCTACATAGATATTACCATTTTTTGATTCAAAAACATCTAACACATGATCATTGCTTAAACTATTATTATCATTTTCACTTTTTAAAAAACGTTCAAATACCACAGAATTATCTTTACTATACTTTAATTTATTTAATCCAGAAGCTGTACCTATCCAAAGATTTTTATGGGAATCTTCAGTTATAACTCGTATAGTATTATTTGAAAGACTTTCAGCATTTTTAGGATTATTTTTATAGGATAAATATTCATAATTTCTGGTATTACGATTATAGGTAAGCTTTAGTAACCCATCACCAAAATAACCCGCCCAGATTGCGCCAAAATGGTCTTCTTCAATTGCAAAAACTGGGAAACTTGAAGATATGTTTTCGTTATTAAAAGGTTCAAATACTTCAGTTTTAAATGTATTATTTAGAGGCTGTATTTTACCAAGACCTGAGTTAGAGCCTACCCAAATATTACCTTTAGAATCATTTAATAATTTTTTAATTCGGTAGAAGGGTTTTTTTTGAAAGTTCTTATTAGCGTTCAAGTAATTAAAAACCCATTTTTTTTGCTTCGAATCAGTCAAGCTGTAATCGAGTTGATCGGATGTTATTATTGCAATGCCACCCGAACCTCCAGCCCCCAACCAGATATTGCCATTTTCGTCCTCGCACATTGCCTTAATTGGTGACTTATGAAAGGCTTCATTATATAAAGCCTCTTTTTTTAAAAATGCAACGGAATTAAAAAAAGTTTTATTATCAAAATCTATTTTAAAAATCCCACTATTATAAGTTCCAACCCACAGAATATTGAATTTATCAACAAACAGGCGTTTTATTCCCGTATTTTCAAGTTTATTATTCCCAGATTCGCTAATATCAAAGATAGCTCCTGTATCAACATTGTAGTTGATTAAGACTCTATCTCCTCCAATCCACAGACCGTTTTTATTATCACTTATAATATTAATTTTTTGAAAATTGACTTTGGATAAATCTCTTGTATCACTAAAAATATCTATTCTTTTTTTACTTATTAATTGTAAATCATCATTTAATTTAAGTTCAATTAATTCTAATTTATTACTAATAAAGTAGAGCGTATTTTTTGAATACTCATAAAAATTTATGACATAACCATCGTCAAAAATTGGAGTTATTATATTTGTTTTTTGGAGATTCAAGGCTATCTTATCATTTTCAAAAGCTACATTTCCTTGACTCAGTTTAGTACCTTTGGAAGAATTAAAAAACCAATGTTTTCCGTTTTTTGAGGCCTTTGCCATATCAATTGAATTACTACCTGACTTCCAGGCAACATTATTTTCATTATTGATTAAAATATCTTTATTCGTGATTTTAAAGAAATTATATCCTGTTTTTTTGGATAAATAAAAATACACGCCAGAAGAGGACTGATGTAATTGAAAATCAGTACTAGGATTGTTTCTAAAATCTCCTGCATTTATTGAATTATTGAAGAAAGTCGATATTTTTTTTGTGTTGGGATTAATTCGGTTTATACCTGATTCTGGAGTACCCGCCCAAATATTACCATAGTTGTCTTTAAATAAATTATGAATCAAATTACTACTTAAATTCCTGCTGGATATATCATAATGGCCCATTGAATAGCCATCGTACTTGTTTATACCATTATAGGTAGCGATCCATAAAAACCCATCGTTGTCTTGAATAATACTATTTACAGTGTTTTGAGATAAACCATTGATATGTGATATTTGGTTTAATTGTAATTGCCCTTGAAGTAAGAAAGCATTACAAATACCTATTATAAATAGAAACTGTTTAAATAAATTATACATTATAAAAGATACCTTAATTTGATTTATAGCTTTAATCATTTTTTTAGGACATACTATTATCAATTTTTATTTGGAAAATTTGATTCATTAAACACTTATTTTTATGAATTTCAAGCTCATAATTAACCTTTCTAATAACGCCTAATCAATTACTTCATCAATTCTATATAAATAGATTAAGAGTATGGAAGTAATTATAATGCCTGTAAAGCCATAAGAAGCATAACATTTATAATATTCCATAAATAGCTTTAGCCAATTCCCCTCTTCAGTTTTACTTAAAAGTTGTAAAAGTTTGTGTTTTTTCCCACATAACTTAACATTTCAAACCGAGTAATCGTTTTTAAATGTATTGAATGCTACTCCTAAGATCTTAATTAGCTTTTAACAATCAATAAAAGTACTGTTGAAAATACATTTTATTTTTGATCATTAGATCATATGAGAGATCTTATTGTTTATTCAAAATTTGATGTACAGATTCCTCGGCGTTAATATCATCTACAATTCTACCAAAATCAGTATCAGTTATTTTTCTATAATCTGACAAACTTTTATCATCTTCAAATTTGATCATTAAGTTTTTCAACGTAACTTTTAATTCACTTACAACATCTACGTAGTCTGAATGGTTATAAATATTATTCATTTGATTTGGGTCCTTTTTAAGATCGTATAATTCCCAAACATCAATATTATAATAAAAATGAGCTAAGGTATATTTTTGTGTTCTTATGCCATAATGAGGCTGAACATGATGCCAAAATGGGAACTCATAGTAATGATAGTACATCGCATCTTGCCAGTCTAAAGGTGTCTTACCATCTAAAATGGGTACAAAACTATTACCTTGCATTTTTTGATTGGTTGATATACCTGCCAACTCCAACAGAGTAGGAGCAAAATCGATATTTGATATTATATCCTCATTAACACTTCCCGCCTTCACTCTTTTCGGATACTTTAGAATAAATGGCATTCTTAAAGATTCTTCATAAATAAAACGTTTATCAAAAAACCCATGATCCCCGAGATAAAACCCTTGATCCGATGTTAAAATGATAATAGTATTTTCTTCAAGATTATTTTCTTTCAAATAATTTAAAACCCGACCAACATTATCATCAACTGATTTCACGCAAGCTAAATAATCTTTAATGTAATTTTGATAACGCCATTTTTTTCCTTCTTCATTACTCATTCCCTCTGGCTGGACAATTTCTCCAGATTTGGCTCCATAAAAATCCCATTCAATACTTTCTTTGCCTTTTTTTAATTTCTTTGGTCGCTCTAGCTTCATGTCTCTTCTGGAGAAGTAATCCATGGTCATTTCAGTATCTCCAGCAGTTTTTTCTCGACCTTTGTAAGCATCATTAAAGGTCGCTGGATAAGGCATTTCGACATCCTCCCAAAGCGCTTCATACTTAGTATCTGGCTCCCAAGGTCGATGAGGTGCTTTATATTGCAATATCATTAGAAAGGGTTCTTCTGAAGATTTTTCTGTTTCTAACCATTTTAATGCAAAATCAGTAGTTAGATTAGTAGCGTATCCTTCTTCTTTAACATCTTTTCCGTTATCATTAAATATAGGATCCCAATAATGTCCCTGCTGCCCAGAGGAATTATGATACTTAAAGGTATTAAATCCAACTGGCTCAGTACCTAAATGCCATTTTCCAAATAAGCTTGTTTTATACCCATTTTTTTGAAATTCTTTTGGGAAAGTCCATTGCGAAGCATTGAATTTTCCACCACTTTCGTTTTTATAATAGCCATTTAAGTTACTGTAATTTCCTGTTAGAATTGCTGCTCTGCTTGGCCCACAGATAGAATTCGTACACAATACATCTTGAAATAACATTCCTTCATGAGCAATTTTATCAATTTGAGGCGTTGGCGCAATATCTTTATAAATTCCACCATAAGCACTTATCGCTTGAGTAGTAAGGTCATCAGCCATAATGTAAATAATATTTGGCTTTACACTAGGAGTATTACTCTTTGAAACATCGGTCTTACCATTGCCCATATTACAGGAGGAGATAATTGTTAAACTAAAAAATAAAACACCTATAAATGTTATTGTTTTCAAACTCATGTTTTTGTTATCAACTTATTAAAATGAAATTTTTATAAATTAAGACCATGTTTTTTGCATTCCAACTCTTTTGATTCTAAGCTATATTAGTTAAAGTTTAAAATTAAAATAGGGTGTTTTGAGTTTTTAAAAAGGTCAAATGTTTTTAATTAATAGCCAAGTGAGCTTCAATTTTTAGAAAAGCCAACTTAAATTTATAAAAACTTTTTACCATTATAATAGGGTAGCGAAGCCAATCCTTTTTCCTTTTAATTAACTATAATATTCAAAACGAATAAATACTACTGCTCAAAAAATAAGGGATTCAAAAAGACTAAAAAAACCCATTTTATAATTTATTTTGTAAAATAAGCAGTCGTTGGCGCTGAAGAAATAATTCTTAGTCCAGGATATCCGATTACCTTTCCCTAAAACTATGATTATCTAAGAGGTTGTTAACGCGCTATACTCCCTAAATTTCCTATAAGAATAGCAAAGAGACAAGTCCATCTGGAAGTAAACTGGAATTCCACCGATCACTCCGCCTAAATTTTAGCTTTAATTTTATTTAGTTCCCTTTTATCTTACCCTGTAGCGGTTCAATAAATCCATATTAAGATCAAATCCAATTCCGGGAGCATCAGAAACGGTAACGTATCCATCATTGTCTAATTTTAACTTAGGATAAAAAAGCTCTTTGCGAAGTTCGTCAACTTCGGGTGGGTAATATTCCAATAATTCACCATTGGAGACCGCGGCGACAAGTGGTAATTGGATTTCTTGACATCCGTGAGGCGCAATTTTTAAACCTTTTTTTTGAGCCAGTTTTGCCACAGCCAACGCAACATCATAACCCGGACAGATAGTAGCATCCACATTCAACATGGTTGCCCCCTTGTTTTCTATGAGAGTTTCAAAATCCGCCAATGTATAATAATTTTCTCCGGTAGCTATGGTCAAACTTGTAGATTCATTAAGGATTCTGTGTGCCTTAAAATCATGAATCGCCAAAGGTTCTTCAAACCAATACACATTATAGTTTTCCATTTCTTTTGCGTATTCTAATGCAGTGGGCAAATCAAATGCACAATTGGCATCAACGAGTAAATCTACATTGGGACCGATGGCGTCTCTTGCAGCTTCAACACGCTTCATGTCTATGGAAATACCAGCAGTGGGATCACCAATTTTAATTTTAACGGCAGTTGCATTTAACTCGTTTACATTGTAAAGCAACTCCTGCTGTAACTCTTCGAGTCCTTTGTTTTTTGCGTAATATCCACCAGCAATATAAGCCCTTACCCTTTTTTGTTCTCCCCCTAAAAGAGTATGAATTGATTTATCCTCCACCTTTCCCTTTATGTCCCAACAGGCAATAATTAGGGCTCCCAACACCTGTGTGTGGAGACCAGCAGAACCGAGAATTTTATTTTGTTTCTCTCCCAACTCAAAGGTCAATTTTTCTGTTTCAAATGGGTTTTTCCCTATTAAAAATGACTTATAATAATCTACAAAAAGGCCATAAAAATTATTGGGACGGACCGCTGCAGTTCCCCCATTCCATCCTATACCATGAATTCCCTGATTGGTGAATATCGTAACTTTATGTAATCGGCCTGGGCCATAAAAATGCATACCATTCCATATGCCTGGTCTTTCCCACTCGAATGACTCACTTGTGATATTTGTAATTTTTAGTTGCATGAATATTTATTTGATATTAATTTAACGGAATTAATTCTTTGGGAAATTTGTCAGGAACAAATCCCCATATTAAGGGTAAAACATAATAAATCATTAGGGCAATAATAATAATTGAAGCAAGGTTTAATAAAAAACCTTTTTTTACCATATCAGGTATTGTCAAAAAGCCTGACCCAAACACAACAGCATTGGGTGGTGTCGAGACAGGAAGCATGAAGGCACACGAGGCAGACACAGAGGCCGCAACCATTAAGATGTACGGATGTAAATCAAACTCCAAAGCAACAGCAGCTAGAATAGGAAGCGCCATAGCGATGGTTGCCATATTGGAGGCGATTTCGGTTAAAAAATTAACTACTATGATGATCAGAATGAGTAGAAGAAAGAGATTTATTGTGCCAAATGCAGAGATTTGAGCGCCTATCCATACAGACAAACCACTGCTTTCCACAGCTTTTGCAAAAGACATCCCGGAACCTAACAACAACAGTACACCCCAGGGTAAATTGAGCGTATCCTCCCATTTTAGAATTTTTCCCTTTTTGTTTTTGGTGTTGATCACAAACAATAGAATGGCAAAAAACACAGAAATAATAGTATCATCGAGTCTAGGAAAAATATTTTTCAATAATAAATTCTTTGTGATCCAACAAAAGGCTGCTGCGAAAAAGATAAAACTGACCACTTTTTGCTCATATGTTATTTTACCCAATGCCTTCCTTAATTTTGAAATATCTTTCCTTCCTCCAGGAAAACTAATCTCTTTAAATGTGAAGGCAACTCTGGTCAGATAATACCATGAGACAAACAGCATCATTAATGAAAGAGGAAAACCAAAAATAAACCAATCTAAGAAGGATATCTCGATATCGTAGATTTGAGAAATTGCACCTGCCATGACCATATTTGTTGGTGTCCCAATTAATGTAGAGATTCCCCCTATGGAAGCACTATATGCGATAGAAAGCATTAAGGCCTTTGCGAAAGTATTGGTTTGAAAACTATTCAAGCTTGGATTGTCTTGTAATTGCTTAATGATTACAATCCCAATAGGCAACATCATGACAGAGGTAGCTGTATTAGAAATCCACATGGAAAGAAAAGCGGTGGCCACCATAAATCCTAAAATGATTTTTTTAACGTCTGTTCCTATAATATAAATAATATTCAGGGCAATGCGCTTATGTAAATTCCATTTTTCAATGGCAATCGCAATAATAAATCCACCCAAGGTGAGAAAAACAAGCTTATGACCATATGCAGCAGTTGTGTCGGCTAATTCCATGCCACCAGAAATTGGAAATAGAAGTATGGGAAGTAATGCTGTTGCTGAAATAGGGAGTGCTTCGGTAATCCACCAAATTGCAATCCAAAGTGCTGATGCTAAAACCGCTCTGGAGGAATCATTTAAACCTACTGGATTAAAAAATAATAGGGTTAAAATAAACATCGTAGGACCTAAATAAAGCCCTAATTTTTTAGAAGACATTTTTTCTGATGTTTGGTGAATAATGAGTTTAAATCAATTTTTTTGTATTTTGTACAAGCATAAAGAAATGCAAAAAATTAGTTTAATAAACATTTTATATTAACAAATATTTTATCTCCTGGTTTGGCAAGTATTTTTTCAGACCTATTGAGAAAGTAAAAAACACTTGATTATTTGAAGTAAACCTTCGGGTTATAGAGCGGCCATATATTCTGCACGGGAAGACCTTAAACCTTTATTGTATATTTAGATGGAACAGAGAGTCCAACAATGATAGAATATTAAGGTGAATAAAATTTTAATTATAAATGGATTAGAGAAAGACTCAGTAAATGACTTGGAAGATATCTCATAAAAAGAAACCAATACTTTATAAATTAAATTTTTATTCATCAATTAATAATTAAGAGTAAGGGGAAGAAACAAAAAGGGATATGATTTAGATAAAAAGGAATAAAGAATTAAAAATAAAGATGAATTTGTAATGGTAAAAGATAAATTAAAATCATTTAAATATAAAAAAGCTAAAATTAATTCATCTAGAATTAGATGAATTAATTAAATTTCAAAAATGAGACTAATCCATTTCTTTTTTTTAATATCAATTAGTTGTAATGCTCAATATGAATTAAATTCTTTTGCAAAAAAGATGAGTAATTCTGAAATCATTGAAAATAAAAGAGTAATTGATAATATAAGAGCAGCTGCAATTGAAATTTGGAATGATAATGATATGTATATCATTACTACGATTAATCAACAGGTTAGTGCGTTTGAAAATTTAAAGGATTATATAGCCAGTAAAAATATAGAACCATATCCAGCTGTATTTCTTGACGCCATGGAGACATGGGTTGCTGAAAAGCACAAGATCAGACTCGGAAAAACAATTAGAGAGAACCCTAAAAATATTCTATACTGTTGCGAGATTAATTGGATGATGGTGAATTTATCAATTGAGTAATAAGTCAACTAATTAAAGCTTGAATAAAAAAAGTAGTAATTAATCCCCAAAAAGTCCCTGTAGCCATACTTAGAATTGCCAAAACGATCGCATGAGGCATAAACCTTTTGTCATAGGCTGAAGCGAGTGCAGGAGAAGTAGAGATCCCTCCGATATTGGCCATCAGAGCAATTGGAGTCCATACAAAAGAAGTTTTTAGAAAAAGTCCTGTTAAGGTTAGTAAAATTATATTTAAAACCATCCAAACTACTATAAATACTACGAAAACCAGAGGCAGATCAAAGTTTTCTAGCTTTAATTTTAATCCTAAGATTGACATGATTAAAATGATACCTACAGATCCAATAATTAAATTTGTTTTGTGATCCCAGAATTTCAAGGTATTACCTATAACCAACCCTATTAAAGATAGCCCAATAACATTGGTCAAAAAATTAAAATTAAAAAGGTTAAATACAATTAATATGCCAATAATAACCCCAAGAGATTTCATCTTAGCTTTCGTTGTAGTGTTATTTTCCTGGTTGGGATTTTTAAAATCAACTACATCATCGATATTAAAAAAACGATTTATTTGATCTGTCTTTTTTACACTCTGAAATAGAAATATCATTACAATATTCTGCAGCAGGGTGTCAAAAAATAAAACAGATAAAAATAATTCTTCATTCAGAGAAATATACTCTTGAAGCACTAGCATGCTTGAGCTTCCGCCTATCCAACTTCCAACAACTGGAATAAAACCTTTCCATAACTCTTCATCGATCAATAAGTTTAAATAACTAAAATCTAAAAAAAGCACCAGGCCCATTAATAAGATAGGAATCGTTGAAATAATTAAGGATCCAGATAAAAAAAGAATGAGAGGCCTTAATCCAATTATTTTGATTTGAGTCAAAGACATTGATGACATTATACAGATAATAACTAATGGATAAAGGTATTTCTTACTCCAATCATGTAAAACTATTTGTTCAAGAGAAAGACCAAAGGAATTCGTTATGATGGCAGGTAATATAAAAGACAACAGGATGCCTGGAATCCAATTGGAGAGAACACTTATTATCCCTGTTTTTTGTTTTTCATAATAAGTGATCGTAAAAAAAGTACAGACGACAATAAGTATTCCAATTAAATTTAAATACATTAAGTAATATATAATTTACTAAAAATATAAAAATACACTGTTTTTAATTTAAATTTGAGGGATTTTACAATTTAAACTGAAACGTAAAATAAATAGTTCTTGGTGCTGAAGGAATAATTCCTGGTCCTGGATATCCCGTTGCTCTTCTCATAAAATAATAGTTGTCTTGCAGGTTATTAATTCCCCATTCCCCTTTAATTTTTTTATAAGAATAGGAGAGGGACAAGTCCATTACTGAGTAAGCTGGAATTTCGCCAACAACTCCACTTAAATTTCCAACTGTAGCGTTAGAAGCATCCGTAAATTGACTTGATAAATAGGTGTATTGAAAGTTAAGCATCAAATTATTATAACCAAAACGAAGCCCTGTTTTTAGATTTTTTTCTGGAACAAACTCTATTTTTTTTCCACGGATCCCAGGAACCTCAGATGCAGTATATTCCGAAGTAATAAAAGAGGTATTAACAAAAGTATTTAAGCTAAAAGATTCAGACATTAAAAAGATCCTTCTTAGATCAACATCTACAAGCGATTCTATTCCATAGATTGCAGCATCACCTACATTACCACGTTCACTTTTTACTCGTCCAAAAGCATCTGCTTTTTGAACAAAACCTATACGGTTATTATAATTTAAATTAAAAACATTAACGTCATAAGAAATTAATTGAGAAACATTTCCTCTAACACCTAGGTCAATTGTTGATCCGCTTTCGTCGGAAATATTCGGACTTATAGAATATGCAGGATTAAAAATACTTATATCTGCAAAGGTTACCGACCTATAGTTTTCAGATGCATTAAAATATACTTCAATAGCGTTAAAAGGTTTGTAACTAGCGCCCACTCCAAAAAGCACGAATGACCTTTTTCGAATTTCCTGATCTGTAATACTTTCATTTAAGATAACATTACCTGCAGCATCAACATTTATTTTTTTATAAAATCCGTCACTTTCAGTTTGAATGAATTCAAATCTAATTCCAGGTGTAAGAGATATTTTGTCATTTAAATAGAAAATATTTTCTGTAAATACAGAATAATTTAGATTCGGGTAAGTATACTTAGATTGATTACTATAGTTTGGATATTCGCTGTAAGCATAGCTAAAGTTAGCATCCGAGTCATCACTTCCTGGCCCCTGTTCACCAGAATTATTTGATTTATAAAACTTTGAGCCCACCAAAAACGTGGAATTTAGATTTAAAAAAGTATACTTTGTTAGCAGGCGTGCCTCTGCACCAAAATTATTAAAACTCCCCGAGATAAAGTCTCGTTCGGCCATTGGGTCAATTTGACTTACCCTATTGGATCGATAACCCAAAGAATTTCTTTTTGCATTTAACCCAAAAAAGTTAAAGCTAAAATTAGTGTGATCATTTAATTTGCTTTTTAACTTCAGGTTATAAAGAAACCAGTCAAGTCCAAACCAGTTTCGCGATCTATTACTTTGTAGCGGATCTTTTGAAAACATATCATCGGATAGTCCACCTGCTTGTTGCGCCAAATATTTTAGATAAGTGAATTCGGTAGAAATTGATGTTTTATCAGTTAATTGATAACCCAGATATAAAAACATATTTTTAGAATTAAACTTCGAATTATCTCTAAAACCGTCTCCTTGTTTGAAGTTAAAAAAAGTATAGTAACTAAACTCTCCTTTGGTTCCGCTCAAACTCGTGAAATTCGTGAACAGCTTATTAGACCCTATTGTATTTCTTGAAATAAGTTCTAAAGATTTTGTAGGGTTAGGACTTTTAATAACAAAATTGATTAGTCCTCCAAACTGAGTTCCATATTGAAGGGAGGAAGCCCCTCGAATGATTTGAATTTCTTTTAATGCTTCTGCAGGGGGAGTATAATAACTCTCAGGGTACCCTAATACATCCGGGCTGATGTCATAGCTATTCTGGCGCGTATTGAAATTGGAAGTCCTGTTGGGGTCCAAACCTCTTCCGCCGATGTGGAGCTGAATTCCAGCATCATCATTTTCATAAATGTTCAGACCTGATACCTGACTGTAAATTTGCCGGGAGTTGTTAGAAGCTAAATTTGCCATCGATTGTTCTACCAAAACCACCTCTGTTTTTCTACCAGCATTTATGGTGGTTCCTTCGACATCTTTTAATCGTTTGAGTTCAAAAACTTTTGTCTTTTTTGCATTTAATACTACCTCGGAAAGAACTTGTGTTTTAGGAGTAAAAACAACCTCAAGAGTCATATCCTTTTCTACACTTATTTTTTTTTCCACCAGCTCGCCAGATTCAGAAACAAAATATAGATGAAGCTCTTTTTTAAGGGTTAAAAAACTATAAAACCCTTTTTCATCCGTTTCGGCAAGAAATCCTTTATCGTTATCATAAATACTTACTTTGCTTTGAGTGATTTTATCTTCAAAACGAATGGTACCACTCACCTTGTTTTGGGCGAATAGAATATAACAATTGAATAGTAAAAAAAAACTAAAAACCTTTGATCTCATCATTGAAGGGTAGTATCCAAGAATAATTTTTCAAGGATCTTTTTTGGGTTAATAAATCAATTTCTTGATTGACAAAACGAGCGCTTCTTCGTCCATTTAAAGACACATGACTATCGGCATAAACTTCAATGTTCTGATGTCCCATTTTTCCGAAATGAGAACCCAGGTGATGTGCATATTCTAATATGAAGTCTGGCTGAAAGCTCATTTGTTTCTCCTGAAAGGGGGTTAGGAAATCCTGATTGTCAACATAAAAATAACTTCCAGTTACTGAATTCTTTATTTTAAAAACAGTGTACCCCATTTTTTCAATTAACATAACCCTCCATGAGAATCGATATCCTTGTTCTTTCCAAAACAATTCACCTGGATATAAAAAAGACCTCAAAGGAAGAAGCAATTGAAACAAAAAGAATAATAAAACTATAAATAAGCTGTAATTATTTGAAGAAATCTTTTTTTCTTTTAATGATAAATTAAGGGGGAGGGGTAATGACAAAACTTTTCTAAAATAATCTGTAATTATTTTAACGTAAGACAGGATTTTATGATGTGTCTTATTATCAAAAAAGATTAAAGAAATTATAATCATGATATATGGAAACATTCCAATCGGAAAAAGAACTCTAGTGAATACATGAAAAAACACTACCAGGACAAAGGCATAAGATCTAGTTTTTTTATTAAGAAGTAAAAATGGAATTAATAAATCATAAAACATTCCCCCCCAACTCATAAGATAATGGACCCACTCTTGTTGCATAAGGCTGTTTCCAATTAATGGCAAGTCATATTTTGATGGCAACCATATTGATAGTGGCATTGCCTTAAATAACCAATCTGAATTTATTTTAGCAAGACCGGCATAAAAATAAATGATACACACGAAAAACTTAATGCTATCTATTGTCCATTTTGGCACTTTAGTCGGAGATTTATTACTAAGATAATTGTCCAGGGAATAGGTCGAGTTTAATGGTAAAAAACACATTAAAAAGCTCAGGCAGCTAATAAAGTAATAATGATTTAAATAAGTTGTTTTATCAATTAATTCAATATAAGAAAATGACAAAAAAAAGATGATTATAGATATTCTATATTTATAACCTAAAGCAATAAAAAATGAAGATAATCCGCATAATACAAAAAGTATGTAGGTGAAATCTCCTAAATCTTTTATCCATGAGAATCCGTAATAAGTAAAGTGAAATTTAGGCTCAATATAAAGGGATTTTATCCAACCATTAGTCCAGAATCTAACGACACTAATTAACATTAGAATTCCAAATAAAATTCTAATAACTGCTAAAGGAGCTGGATCTGCTAATTTGTTTCTGAAATAGTGTTTAATAATATCTAATATTTATTTCAAAGAGAGATTTAAATCTAAATTAGAAACAAAAAGCTAATTAGTCACCATCAGCATCTTGATAATCTACATTTATATTTATTGCCTGTAGCATATCAACTTTCATAAGAACAACGGCTTTTTGAATAATATCATATGTGATCAACATATCCATTTTATTATTTTCTAATTGAATAGTAAAGTCGTCGTTAAGCTTGTTAATACTTTCTTTAGATAATTCAAATTGCTTTATTATCAATTCTGCTAAAGATATTCCGTCTTTTTTAGTTTCAAAGAATTCAATGTAGTGCTTGAAACTAAATCCAGTTTCAGAATTATTGTCACCAAAAGGTTTTCCAATGAAAAAGTTTGTAATGGCCTTAAGTGCCTCTAGTGATAATTCTTTGGAAACATTTTTTTTGTAGTATGCCTCAGCACGATCTGGCAGAATACCCCCAGAAAAAATTCCTGCAGGAATACCAATTTTATTTGCTCTAAAACCTTTTTCGTAATAATAAATAAAGTCATTAGTAAATTTATTAATACTAGAAGTCATAGTGTTTTCTGTGGATGCAATAAAAGTATTTCTGAAGGTTTGCCAATCATCCACTACAGCGTTGGTAAGCTCTAACATTTTATTAGAAACGATTAGCAGGTAATTCATGTAATTATTATTATCATTTGAGGGATCTTCAGTAGTATATTTTTTTAATAGTTCTTCTTCATCAGAATCTAATCCGAAAAGAAGGTAATCTAGAGCAGGAAATCCCTGGCAACTGAAATCATTGGGATTTTCTATATTTTCGATACGTTTCGAGACACTATTCTCAAGCCTACTTATATTGACAGGATAAATATTCATTCTAGATGGATAATATATTTCCTCAGCTTTTCCTATGTTAAACATTTCAATGTGTTGCCAAGCTTTGTATGCCTTAAGCCAATTTAAACGAACTGAATTTAGGGACTCTTTGTTTGTAGTTTTAGCAAACTCTTTAATTGATTCATCCAGAATTTGCATTTCTTTTTTAAAATTTATTTGAGATGGAATAATTAGTGAATCAGCCCAAAAAGTAAGCATTGATCCTCTATTAAAATTAGTTTCAGTTCCAGTTTCAGATGAGGAGTTATTTTCATTCCTGGCTTCAGGTGAAGAATCAGTTAATAAATTTTCAACTAAAAGTTCTTCTTTGGGGTCTTCAGAATCTTTAGTGCAGGTGACAAAGAATACAAGAAGTAGGATTAATAAAAACTTTCTAAACATTATTATAATTTAATAAAAACAATCGGGATAAAATTTATCCCGATTGTTTTAAAGTGCAAAAATAAACTAAACTAATTCACAGTTAAGTGAACAACATTGAAAAAAAACTTAAAAAAACTTTTTTATAAACCTGTAGCGGTTTTTATCTCGGCGGCCATAGCGTCTAACTCTACTTCAGTTCTACTCCAAAAACCATTGTCTTTATCTAATCTAACTAATAACTTATTGACGTCTTCATGACTCATATATGGCTTGCCGTCAGAGTCTTGAGTAAATTGAAGGCTAAAAATAAAGCCATAACCTTCAGAAAGCGCATGAAAAAGTGCAGCCATTTCGCCGGATTTTTTATGATCAGCTGCATCTGTTAAATATGACATTGCTTTATATCCAACTACTTTTGAAAGCTCTATCTTAATTATTTTAGCTTGCTCATCTCTTAAAGTATAATTTTTAGAAACTATAGCCGCTCTTCCCAAGATGAAAGCATCATAGATTTTTTTTGCAATACCAACATCTTCACTTCCATTAACTTTTTTCAAGTAATAATTTAGTAAGGATCCTTTTCCTAGTTCAGGCTTGTATTGATTGTCTTGTCCGTACAAATATCCAAAGCCTTCATCCCAATAATGCTCCATTTTAGTTATGTTATTTGCAGATGGAGTACCGTCGGTACCCGTATAATAGAATTTTCCATCGGTATTGTCTTCATTGGCAGGATCTAATTTCGATTTAGATAAATATCCTCCTTCATTTATAATTTGATCAAGATTAAATGCACCTATCAAAGATTTACTAAATATTTGATTCATTTCGTGTCCCTTGCCGTTGACCTTTACACCTTGCCTTCCTCCTGCATCTGAGATAAGGCCAGCCTGACCAGCAGCGGCATTTGTGTTAGCTACTACTGATGGAATAACATTATCAACAAACTCTTTTATCCAGCCATCAAATTTTGCTTTGTTAACAGCCTTATTAGCCGATTTAGCAGCAGTTTTACTCCCAACCATCTTAGTTTCGCTATTTATTGAGGCATCGGAAAAACCTTGTCCATTATCAAACATATTTAACACCCCCGCTTCAGTTGATGAAGTGTTACTCATGGCGCTTTTAAGGGCATCAGCTTGTTTAAGACGAGTGGTTTGACCA